>Ga0233425_10000596_pt1 | contig 92083 bp, 98 predicted proteins | sample Watercolumn_Towu_2_FD_181712 | JGI IMG/M metagenome (GOLD analysis project Ga0233425, IMG submission 181712) | Freshwater microbial communities from Lake Towuti, South Sulawesi, Indonesia - Watercolumn_Towuti2014_140_MG | ecosystem: Environmental > Aquatic > Freshwater > Lake | place... | reverse complement strand
TAAATTGTTTTTTTGTATACTATTTATCAGCTCTTTTTGTAATAAATTCCGAGGTAGCGCAGCGGTAGCGCAGTTGGCTGTTAACCAATTGGTCGTGGGTTCGAATCCCACCCTCGGAGCGAACTAGGTGAGCGAGGAGGAGCGAGCAAACTGCTTTGCTCGCGTTGGGATGAGAACAGCGGAGCGATATTTTGCGAACCTGCTGGTGAGCAAAATCGCGAGCTGGTGGCTAGACAAAATTTTCGGAAGAAAATTTTAGTCGAAGCCGAATCCCACCCCCCGAGCCAGGAGAGACGAAGCCTATTTAGTGCTTCGTCTTTTCTTTTATCTGAGCCAAAAACAATTGGTTCGGACCATGTTCAAGTAAGTCAATATATGATATAATATTTATGTTAATATATTATATGAGCACAAATTTGCCATTTGTAGGGATTTTCATATTGGGGATTTTGTTCCAGTCTGCGTTGTTGATTAATTTTTTTGTAGATAGTTTTTTGGTTATGTTTATTCTGCTATTTAACTCTTTTACTGCAAGTTATAAAACATCTTATTCTTAAAATATTAAATTTATATTTATTATTATAAAATATGAAAAAGATAACAAAAATATTATTACTAGTTTTTATCTTTAGTTTTATTATTACAAGTAATGCTCAAGCTGTTCCTCTAAAAAAATATAATAAATACAATGATAATAATATAAGCTTGTCTTACCCTAATGAATGGAGTGTAGAAAATAGTCTTTCTTATTCACCATATATAGGGGATGAAAATTATTATTTTATAAAAAATAAGCAATTTGTATCGAATGATGCTGTAATTACCATTACCATAAGCAGTCCAACAACCTCAACGATAAACAGTATAAAAAATAAATTTCCTTTTGCCGGAAATAAAATGAAAAAGGGAAAAATTTCTACCATAAAATTTTTAGGATCAAAAGGTTTTAAAAGAGTTGCTGACTATAAAGATAATTTGAATCGTCCACAACGAATTTTGGCCTATTGGACAATAAATAATAAAGAGGAGATTTGGGTTTATTACCAAGGGAGTGTAAAATGGTATAATAAATACTATAATGACGCTGTAAAAATTATTAATAGCATAAAGTTAAAAAATAAACCAGTAAATAATATCATTACACTGAACCCGGGATCAGCCAGTGGGGAAGATGTGTGTGACTCTGATTGTGCAGAAAAAATTCTATCAAATTGTTCACAAGGAAATTTTTCTATAATTAGAAATAGTGATTTAGGTGTAACGAAACTTAATTTTAAAATCTTAAATCAACAGGGTTCGTCTTCTGGTATGTGTAAAACAGGCGTTTCAATATCACAAAGTTCAAAACCTGATTTAGTTGGGCCGTCAATGGAATGTATATTAAAACCAAAAATAAAATCATTGTACGACCTTCAAAATTTTGTAACAGATAAATTTGCACCTCTCAATTCAAATAATTACTCTTCCTGCAGTGGTAGTTTATATGACATGGTTAAAGACCTGATATTATAAAACAAATTTCGAACATCGTCCGCGACACGGAGCTCAAAAAAATACGGCTAAATTAAGCCGTATTTTTTTATACTTGAAAGTTTCGAGCCAGAAACATGTACTTGACTAATACAAACATTTGATAATATAAAATTAAATGTGTATAGTATATTTATTATAAAATATTATTATGACTGACTATAGAGAATTTGCGATAAATATCGCCAGGCAAGCAGGTGCAATAATGAAGAATAAAGTGATATAATAACGTTATGACGGATGTTCTTTTGAGCAAAGACAGAAATAATTTTAATTTACTTCGTCTATTAGCGGCGTTGGGGGTCGTTATTACTCACTCCTATTCATTACTTGGTTTTCCTGAAAAAGATTTTTTAACCAAAATGACCAATGGACTATTATCATTTAGCCGCTTGGGCGTTTATGTCTTTTTTGTTATTAGTGGTTTTTTGGTGGCGAATAGTTTGTGGCACAGCAGTAATATACGATCTTTTTTCTGGAAACGATTTTTAAGAATTTTTCCTGCTTTATTGGTCTTGTTAACTTTGACAGTTTTTTTGGTTGGTCCGATTTTTACAACTGCGTCTATAAAAGATTACTTTTTACACCCGAGTAATTATAGATATCTACTGGGTGGAGCAATTCTCTATGACATACAATATAGACTTTTGGGGGTATTCACTAGCAATCCCAGGCAAGGAATGAATGGATCGCTCTGGACATTGCCCTATGAATGGACTTTGTACGTCGTTTTGGCTTGTCTAGCTATTCCGCTTAGAAAAAAGCGTGTTATCAAATTAATCGGACTAATATTTTTATTTATTGGACTTCGAGTTTTGGTTGGAAGATATTCAGTTTTTCAGACAATAGACTTGCTTAATTTGGATACTCGCCAGCTGTTACTATGGGGAGTATTATTTTTTGGCGGTGCCTTGACGTTGGAACTACGACAATATTTACAATTTCGTTTTATAGTATCTTTATCACTTATCATTTTGTTGGTTTGGATCAGTTTTATGAATAAAAATTTGGCTCTATATTTCATGTTTTTTGTTATTCCATACGTCACAATTTCTCTCTCAGCACTACAACTCCCCAAGCGAGTAATGGAATTTTTTTCAAGTTTTGATTTTTCGTATGGAATATATATTTATGCCTATCTCATTGGCCAAATTTTGGTTTATATGTTTGGTAAAAATTTGGAAGTTTGGAATTTAGCATTCTTAACTGCCATAACCTCATTGCCATTTGCCATGATATCCTGGTACTTTATCGAAAAACCTTTTTTAAAATTAAAAAAGTGGAGTTTTAAAAAAGAGCCGATTACCCCGGCCTTATAAGAATAATCCCATTCTTTATGTCTATTTATTTAACTATTTTTATTAGTGGTGGTTTTTGCGGATGGTTCATAGATACAATGTATCGTACTTGGCAAGACAAGCGTTTCTCTTCAAATACATTGGTGCCATTTTTCTCTTTAATTTATGCTACGGCTACCGTATTTTTATATATCTTATTTAAATATTTTTCCACCTCCGCTATCGGACATATTTTTGCCGGTTTGTTGGTCGTAATTTTTTTAGAATTTTTGTCTGGTTTGGCCGCCTTAATATTTTTAAAACGCCGTTTTTGGAATTATAGTGCGAATCGTTTTAATTTTTACGGCCTTATTGATTTACAACACTCTTTTTATTGGCTGGTTTTGGTGAGTCTATATCGACTTGCTTACCAATTTTTATTTTAATATGAGATATTAATTATCTTATATTTTATTTCTCTGTTTTCTAGCTTTATAGTAACTATGTCACCAACCTCACGCCCCATCAAAGCGGAGCCGATAGGGGAGTGGTGTGAAATAATGCCTTTTTTCGGGTCGGTTTCAGTCGACCCCAATATTTGATATTTCTTCTGTTTATTTTCAGATTCTACAGTCACTACATTGCCCAATTGTACTGTGTCGGTTGCCTGTATATTGATTATTTGCGCTTGGTTGATCTGATTCTCTAATTTTAATATCGAATTATTTATTCCTCGCAACCGTCCTTTGGCCATCTGATACTCCGCATTTTCGGAAAAATCTCCCAATTCTGCCAATCTCGCCACTTCAGCTACCGCCGGTGGTTGAATTTGTTTAAGTTTAGCCAATTTATTTTTTAATTCCAAAAATTTATTCTGAGTAATCATTGGATCAGGGGCGAGCTGGCTGAATTTTCCTGGTTTTCTATATGGTATACGCATATTTTTATCATAGCATGTTTAGCGCATTGTATAAATAGGAGTATTCTGGTAAAGTATGTAATGTATAAAATCTAAATTTTACGCTAATGCAAAACTATCTTTTTATATTGTTTGGTATAATTATAGTCAGTTTTTTGGTGGCTGATCTGGGATTTTTCAATCGCACCAATCATGTCGTTGGCGCGAAATCAGCAATTTTTCAATCTCTATTTTGGATAGCTATCTCTGTAGCCTTTGGTTTTTTGATCTTTTTATTTGTGGGCAAAGAAGCTGCGGCGGAATTTATGAGTGCTTATGTAACGGAGAAAATGCTGTCAGTCGATAATCTTTTCGTAATAATGTTGATATTTAGCTTTTTTAATTTGGAAGAAAAATATCATCATCGGGCTTTATTTTGGGGGATATTGGGCGCAATAATTTTCAGAGCAATATTTATCACGGCTGGATCTTATATTATCCATCAATTTTACTGGGTACTTTATATTTTTGGGGCGGTTTTATTATACACCGGTATAAAATTATTAAGAGAGAAAAAAGAAGAGCATGTGGATTTCCGGCATAATAAAATTTATCGCTGGGCGCATCGTTTTTTGCCTTTTACTGCCAATCATCATAATGGTAAATTCTTTCTAAAAGAAAATGGTAAATTTTATTTCACCTCATTGTTTTTGGTAGTTTTATTGATAGAAGGCACAGATATTATTTTCGCGGTTGATTCTATTCCGGCGGTCTTTTCTATTTCCCAAGATTTATTTATAGTTTTTACTTCCAATATATTCGCCATCATGGGTTTGAGAGCTTTATTTTTCCTCATTGAAAACGTTTTGCATCGATTTCACCATTTGCAAAAAGGTTTGGCTCTAATTTTATTTTTTATCGGGGCCAAGATGCTCTCTGGAATTTTTGGATTACATTTTTCATCACTGGTGTCATTTGCGATCATCATGTTGGCTTTGGGATCCTCGATAATTTTATCCCTAATTTTTCCTAAAAAAATATAAATAATATGTTTATGTTTTTTAAAAAATTGTATCAATTTGGTGATCGTTTGGAAGATAAGGTGAGAGGAAGACTTTCTCACTATCCGCTTATTTACGCTTTTATCGGCGGCGCGGGCGTGATAATATTTTGGCGCGGTATTTGGCACACTGTAGATTTTTTAATGGATATTTTTTCCAATAATCCGATAGATGGTGTGGCCTGGTGGGACGGCCCTATCTCCACTCTGTTTGGGATGGTCCTTTTACTTATGGTCGGTTTGTTTGTATCTAGTTTTATTGGTAATGAAATTGTAATTTCCGGATTGAAAGGTGAAAAAAAGATAGTAGAAAAAGCGGAACAAGAGATCAAAGAAGAAATTGAACATGAAATTGATGTGGATACTGAAATTCAAATTGAAATGAAAGATATCGCGCGACGTTTGGAAAAAATTCAAAGGATATTGGAAAATAAAAAATAATTTGTATTTTTATATATGATTACCAGTCTCACTTTTAAATTATTTTTAGCTTTATTGTTTGGCGCCGCCGTTGGGTTGGAGCGGGAAAGCGGCAAACAGAATGTGGGCTCTTCCGCCGCTGGCGGTATTCGTACTTTCTCGCTTATTAGTTTATTGGGCGCGGTGAGTGGAATTTTTTTATTAAATAATTTAGTAGTATTTTCAATTGCGATTTTTACCATATTTTCAGCTATATTATTGGCTTATTATGTAATTGGATCTTTTGGAACCAAAGAACTCGGAATTACCAGTGAATTGGCAATTCTTTTTACTTTTCTTATTGGTTTGCTGACCGTTTTGGAAATTATGCCAATGCCGGTCGTAGTCGCATTGTTTGTGGTGCTGGTTTTATTGTTATCTCTAAAAACTAAAACTAGAGCCCTGGCTTCCGGTATTAGTCGCGTCGAAATTGATTCTTTTATAAGTTATGCGATTATTGCCTTGGTGGTAATGCCTTTTTTACCCAACGTTGGTTATAAATTAGCTGACATTCCATTCTTATCCGAAATTATTTCCAATTTTAATTTAAATATTGGTCAATTCGCCGCGTTAGAATTAATTAATCCTAAAAAAGTTTGGTTGGTAGTCGCTTTGATTACCGGCATTGATATTTTCGGTTATGTTCTTGGTAAAATTATTGGTCAAAAGAAAGGTTTTACCCTTACCAGTTTTGTAGCCGGATTTGTTTCTTCCACTTCTACTACTCAATCATTGGCCCAAAAAAGTAAAAAGACCGGTATAGCAAACTATTTGGTTGGTGCGGCTTTAATGGCCAATATGTCCAGTTTTTTACAAGTGTTTCTTTTGGTTGGTCCATTAAATGGTCGTTGGTTGGTGACCATATTGCCGAGTTTGTTATTAATGATACTATCAGCCACGATATTAGCTTTTTTCTTTTTGAGGAAAAAGGAAATTGTTCAAGATACCAGTGAAAAAGAAACTCAGGAAGGGAAAATATTTTCTCTAATACCCGCTTTGAAATTCGCTCTTTTATTGCTGGCGGTAAAATTAGTTACCAAAATTTGTTTAATATTGTTTGGTCAGTCCGGTTTTGTAATTAGTTCAATTATTGCTTCGCTGGCCGGTTTAGATGCGGTTTTGGTAAATTTAGCTGAAATGGCCGGAGTGGCTATTACTTTCAAATTTGCTTTGGTTACTTTTCTTTTGGTTAATGCAACCAATTTACTGAGCAAATCCGCCTACTCATATTTTCAGGGTAATCGTAAATTTGCTTTAAATTTTCTCTCATCATCTGTGGTGGTAATTATGGCCAGTTTTGTTGGTTTAATATTTTTCAAATAGAAGTCAAAATTTATGTTAGCTCCTAAAGCATTGTTATTTGATCTGGATGGTACTATTTTGGATACCAAGGATTTCATTCTTAGTGCGTTTGAACATAGCTTATTATATCATGGTTTTCCAATTCCTAGCAGAGAAATTATTGCCAAATATGTAGGTTTGCCCTTTGATCAGTGTTATTATCACTTGACCAAGGAAGTTGATACTAAAAGATTTCATGCCGCTCATCGAGATTTTCAAATAAAAAATCCACATCTGTGCAATTTATTTCCTAAAGCCAAAGAAACTCTAGACGTTTTGAAAAATAAGGGCTATAAAATGGGAGTAGTAACTTCTCGTTATAAAATTACGGTAGTAGAATCTTTGCGCCGCGTAGGATTGGAAAATTTTTTTGATGTGGTAATTTTTGGAAATGATTTTGTTAATCTCAAACCTCATCCGGAACCGGTTTTAAAAGCCATTGAAAAAATAAATGTCACTCCAATTGAATCGGTAATGATCGGCGATACTGATACCGATATTGAGGCCGGAAAAAATGCCGGCACAAAAACTGTTCGGGCGACCTACGGTCTTAATACGGAGCGTTTATATGAAACCGAACCGGATATTATAATCGATAACATTAGTGATATTTTAAAATTTTTTTGACACACCTCAAGCAGGCGATCCAATAGAGAATTAATTTTTATAACAAAAATCCCCGCAGATTAACAGCGGGGATTTTAATAGACCATTTTGTAAGAAATTATCGCAATTTCTTTTTACTTAAATGTCTGGTGGTTTTGGCCAAATGTTTGCCAACCTTAGTGTTTTTCTTAGCTTGGTCAAGTCTGGCTCTTAAGGCTCCGTTCATATTAAAATTGTTATTATTTAATTGATTTTTTGATTATACAGCATTTTTTGAAAAAAAGCAAGGGTAGACGTGTAAAAAGAGAGTTTCTATGCTATAATTTTCTTAATAATAGTTTTTTAAAATAAATCATTATGAAAGTGGGAATTGTTGGTGGCGGAGCGGCCGGGATGATGTGCGCGGCCACAATTAATGAATCTGACCATAACATAGCGGTTTTTTTAATTGAAAGAAATGATTTACTGGGCAAAAAAGTTTTAATTTCCGGCGGAGGGCGATGCAATGTAACGACTGGAATACAAGATTTAAAGATTGTTCTAAAAAAATATCCGCGCGGTGAAAAATTTTTATTTTCCGCTATGCATAAATTTTCTCCGGAAATGGTTTATGATTGGTTTGAACAACACCGCGTACCTCTTAAATGCGAAAAAGATATGAGAGTTTTTCCTGTTTCCAATCAGGGAAGAGATGTGGTAAGAGCTTTTGAAGAGATTTTTTCTAAAAATAAAACCGAAGTTCTATTCAAACATACTGTCACGGCCGTAGAAAAAAAAGGTGATAAATTTCTAATTTTTTTTAAAGATCAAGCGCCGCTTGAGGTAGATAAATTAGTTTTATCTTTAGGCGGACAAGCTTTTAGGCACACCGGTTCAGCCGGGGACGGCTATACACTAGCCGAAAGTTTGGGACACAGCATCACGTCATTAGCGCCCAGTTTATTCTCTTTTGTGACCAAAGAAATTTGGCCAAAAAATCTTTCTGGTTTGTCATTGGCCAAAGTAAATATTTTAGTTCAAGCGCACAAACGACAAAATTTTACCGGCCCATTTTTGTTTACTCATTGGGGTCTCACCGGTCCGGCGATATTCGCTTTGTCCGCCATGATTGCTTTTGAAAATTTTAACAAAGCTGAACCTTTGAAAATTTTTATTGATTTTTTACCGGATATTTCCGTAGAAAAATTGGACGCTGATCTCAAAAAAATTTTAAAAAATAATCCTAAAAAAAGCCTCAAAAATTCTTTGCACAGCCTAATACCGTTAGCTTTGGCAGAAATTATTTGCCAAGAATTAAATATTGATTTAGAGAAAAAGAATGCACAGATCAGTAAACAAGAACTCTTTTTGGTACAACAATTTCTCAAGCGTGCGCCGCTACATATTATCGGCCGCGGACCGGGAGATGAGTTTGTAACGGCTGGCGGCGTAGATTTGACCGAGGTAAACCCTCGTACTATGGAATCAAAAATTTGTCCGGGGCTGTATTTTGCGGGTGAAATACTCAACATAGACGGCTTTACCGGTGGGTTCAATTTACAAGCCTCTTGGGCGACTGGACGGGCAGCTGGAGAAGCCGCCGCAATATCTTAGTTGACTTTTATCGGTTTTTGTGCTATATTGACATTATAAATAATCTCAATACGATAATAAAATTTGCCCCCTTGTTTTATTATAAGGGGGATTTTATTTGAAAATTAATAACTCTATGACAAACAATCAACAGCCGATTGTCTCCGGTTTTCAAGGTCTAGGTATTTCACCTAGATTGCTTGAAGTTTTGGGACAATTAAAATTTATTCAACCTACTCCTATACAGCACCAATCAATACCCGCTGCTTTGGAAGGTAAAGATATAATTGGTATTGCCCAAACTGGCACTGGTAAAACCCTGGCCTTTGGCATTCCTATGATTCAACGTTTGGCCATCATTCACGGTCAGGGGTTGGTTTTGTTGCCAACTCGTGAATTGGCTCTGCAAGTAGCCGAGACTCTTCAAAAAATTGGACGCAGTAGCGGTCTTAGAACCGCCACTCTTATTGGTGGCGCCTCAATGTTTATGCAAAAACAAGCTTTACATCGCGGTCCACATATTATTATTGCCACTCCCGGTCGTCTGGTGGATCATCTCCAACAAGGAAATGTCAAATTAAATAATGTAAAGATAGCCGTTTTGGATGAAGCCGATCGGATGTTGGATATTGGTTTTGCGGCGGCGATCAAACAAATTCTTGGTTTAATTTCCAAAGAGCGTCAAGTAATGCTTTTTTCCGCCACTATGCCAAGTGAAATTGTGCAAATTGCCGCGGCTCATATGAAATTACCTTTACGTATTGAGGTGGCTCCGGCTGGCACGGCCGCTACCAAAATTGAACAAGAAATTTTCATGGTGAATAAAGATGTTAAATTACAATTGTTAGAAAAATTATTAGGTGACTACAAAGGAATAGTTCTGGTATTTTGTCGCACCAAACACGGAGCCAAAAAGATTGCGGCGACTGTACGTCAAATGGGTCATAAATCAGCCGAATTACATTCCAATCGTTCTCTCGCCCAACGTCGTGAAGCCTTGGAAGGTTTTAAATCGGGTAAATATCGTGTTTTAGTAGCGACCGACATCGCCGCTCGTGGTATTGATGTCTCGGGAATTGAGTTAGTAATAAATTTTGACTTACCGGAAAATTCTGAAGACTATGTGCATCGTATTGGTCGTACTGGTCGAGCTGGCTATGGTGGTCGAGCAATTTCTTTCGCTACTCCGGATCAGCGTGGTGATGTGCGAAGCATTGAGCGCTTGATTCGCAAAGCTTTACCGATCAAAACTATTTTACCACAATTACCGCCAAAACGAGCGGTACAGACAACCAGTTATGATAATGATCAAAAATTTAATCGCGGTTTTAATCGCGGCGGACAGAGCGCTCAATTTTCTAAAAATCATCCCTCAGAATTTGGCCCTAGACATAGACGCAAAAGCCGACCGGGTTTTCGTCGTTTCCGTTAAATAATAATTCAAAATAACCTCGATTTGTCGACAGAAAACGCAATCGAGGTTATTTTTTATTTAAATTTGTCAAAATGGCTGTTTTTTTGTATAATTAAACCGCAATTTTCTATTTCCGATTATGGTTCATGATGTTAAAAATCTTATCAAAGAGCTGTCGAATCAGGCAGATACAAAAAAAGCATTGCTGGCGCAACGTTTTTTTAAAACCGCTACTGGCCAATACGGTGCTGGAGATATTTTTTTAGGCATTAATGTACCGACTTTACGTAATATTGCCAAAAAATATTCAGGCCTATCTTTATCTGAGATAGAAATACTTTTAAAAAATAAAATACATGAATATCGTCTGACTGCGCTGTTAATTTTGATTATTCAATTTAAAAAAGCGGATATTCATTCCCGTAAAAAAATTTATAAAATTTATCTTAAAAATTCTAAATGGGTAAATAATTGGGATTTGGTAGATATTTCCGCTCCCAATATAGTCGGTGAGTGGTTGCTAAAAAATCCTAGAGAAATTATTTATAAATTATCCCATTCTAAAAATATTTGGCAAAAACGGATTGCAGTTATTGCCACTTTCGCGTTTATTAAACATGGAGAGTTTGTTGATACTTTTAAAATCGCCGAGATTTTATTGAGAGATTCACACGATCTTATTCATAAAGCGGTTGGCTGGATGTTGCGTGAGGTAGGGAAGTGCGACGAAAAAAGCGAAAAAGAATTTTTGGACAAACATTGTAAAAATATGCCCCGCACGATGTTGCGCTATGCTATCGAAAAATTTACTAAAAAGGATTATCAACATTATTTATTATGCAGCAAATAACTCCCAAAAAACGCAATCATTTTATCTCCTATCTTAAAGGTTGGGCAATACTTAGTGTCATATTGATTCATTTAATAGATTGGTCCAATATCCCAATCGGGTCAATTGGGATGTGGTTGAAAGAATTACTGTATCCCGGAGTATTTTTTTTCATGTCCACGGCTGGCAGTGTAGTCTATATTGCCTACGGAAAATCTGAAACTTTATCTAAACCCGCTTGGAAATTATTTAAACGTGGTTGGCAGTTGATTGGCGTGTATTTTTTATATAATTTAATTAAGCTTTTTATTTACAATTTTTCAGTAGAAAATTTTTATGGTCAGTTTATCAATACCGGTAAAATGACCTGGCAAAATATTTTATTATTAAAATCTTTCTCAGCGCCAATATCTATTCTTTTGACCATCGGGGTGATGATCGTGCTATCGCCAATATTATTATATATCACCAAACGTTTTAAATCGGCAAATTTGATTATTTTTGCCATATTAGTTTTGATTGGTGTCTTGGATTATGCTTTTGTATTCTCTGGATCGATTAGTGACTTTTTATTCGCGCGCAATAATATCATGTTTCCAATCGCACTTTGGTCCTTGCCGTTTTTATTAGGCTATTTTGTTGCGGCACTTGGTTTTGAAGAGAAAAAAAATTGGTGGCTTGCCATCTTTTTGCCAATTACTTTGGTTTATCTTTTATATTTGCAAAAAAATCAGATGTCTCTTGCCCCATCCCACTATATGTATCCGCTTAGGCCGTACTATATGATAGTATCGATGCTGTATATGAGTTTACTTTTTTATTTTTTTGGGTGGTTAGAAAAAATACCTTCAAAAATAATGAAAATAAAGCTTAGCCTCCTACGCTTTTTTGGCGATTTCACTTTATCTATTTATATTTATCATTGGTTAGTCATAGATCTAATCATTTGGATATTTTATCCGCGTTTACTTCAAATCTGGTTGGCAGTACCGCTATTATTAATATTATTTACTTGGATAAAAAATAAAAAATTAAAAGAATATTTAGAAAATCAAGTATAAAATTATTTATCTATGTTTATTGCTTCGTTGGTTTTAGGATTAGTGGAAGGGATCACCGAATTTTTGCCGATTTCTTCTACCGGACATCTAATTTTAACTCAAAGTATTTTGAAAATTCAGTCTACTGAATTTTGGAAAACTTTTGATATTTTTATCCAATTAGGAGCTATTTTGGCAGTAGTGATATTGTATTGGAAAAAAGTGTTGCAAAGCCGACAATTATTTAAAAAAATTTTGATTGCGTTTTTGCCGACCGCCATCATTGGATTAATCGCTTATAAAATAATTAAAAAAATTTTGTTAGGTAATGATTTGATAGTACTTATATCACTTTTTATTGGCGGCTGGTTGATTATCTACTTTGAAAAATGGTATTCAAGAAAAAAAGTATCTATGGAAAAATTAACCAAATTGGAAGATATATCTACTCTTCAGGCATTAAAAATTGGATTATTTCAAACTTTAGCCATGATCCCTGGTGTGTCTCGTTCCGGCGCTACTATCTTAGGTGGATTGTTTTTGGGGATTGAAAGACAAGCAATAGTAGAATTTTCTTTTTTGCTGGCCGTGCCTACGATGACTGCGGCCACTGGTTTAGATCTTTTTAAAAGCGGTTTAAATATCAGTCCCGATCAGTGGCAATATATGCTAATTGGTTTTTTTGCTTCTTTCTTGACGGCTCTATTGGCTATAAAATTTTTAATAAATTATGTTCGATTAAACAACTTTAAAATTTTTGGCTGGTATAGAATTATTGTGGCTTTGATTGGTTTCTTGATATTATTTTATTAATTATTTTTTTGACAAAAAACTCTAATTTTACTATAATAATGCGGTATTTAATCTAAATTATGTTATATTCCAAACTACTAGGAAAGACTACCAAGACCGTTTCGTCCGAAGAAGAGAGTGTGAACGCTCAATTTTTAATTCGTGGCGGTTTCATTAGTAAACAGATGGCCGGTGTTTATAATTATTTACCGCTCGGTTTGAGAGTTCTGACCAAAATTCAAAACATCGTGCGAGAAGAGATGCTTGCGGTTGGAGCTAACGAAATACTCATGCCTTCTTTGACGCAAGAAGAAAGTTACAAAACTACCGGTCGTGATGCTATGGATGTGCTGTTTCACACCGAAGGGCCAGGCGGTGCAAAATATGTTTTGAACCCGACTCATGAAGAAATTGTGACTCCTTTGGTACAAAAATTTGTATTTTCTTATCACGATCTACCACTAGGCGCTTTTCAAATTCAAAATAAATATCGCAACGAACCACGCGCGAAGTCCGGAATTTTGCGCGGACGTGAATTCAATATGAAAGATCTCTACTCTTTTCATACCGATGAAGAAAGTCTAAATGAATATTATGAGATGATTAAAAAGGCTTATTTCAAAATTTACTCTAGATTAGGTTTGGGAAATTTGACTGTTTTGACCTATGCTTCTGGTGGTGTTTTTAGTCGCTATTCTCACGAATTCCAAACTTTATGTGCAGTGGGAGAAGACACTGTGTATTTGTGTGAAAAATGTAAAGTTGGCATCAACAAAGAAATTATCAATGAACAAACTTCTTGCCCGGAATGTGGCAACGTGGATTTAGTAGAAAAAAGCGGCATCGAGGTAGGCAATATTTTCAAATTGCGTACTAGATTTTCCGACGCATTTGGATTTAAATACTTAGATGCCCAAGGAAAAGAACAACGTGTAGAAATGGGTTGCTATGGCATCGGTCCAAGTCGTATTATGGGTACTATTGTGGAAGTCTTTCATGATGACAAAGGGATTATTTGGCCAGAAAGTGTGGCGCCATTTAAATACCACTTACTAGTGTTAGGTAAAGAAGATGAGACTTACGAACAAGCCAAAAAAATCTACGAGGCAATGTTGGAAAAAGGCGAACAGGTGCTATTTGATGATCGTCGTGATGTGACTGCTGGCGTAAAATTTGCTGACGCTGATCTCATTGGTTTACCGGTACGTTTGGTGGTGAGTAAAAAAACTTTAGAAAAACAATCAGTTGAACTAAAAAAACGCCAAAGTGATCAAGCTGAGCTAGTGCCAGTTGAAAATTTTTTATGAATTTAGTAGCACATTTGGATGAAATTTTTTTAAAGGGCAGCAACCAAAAATTATTTATTGCTCGTTTGATAGCAAATTTAGAGAATTTTTTCCCTAAGGTAAAGATAAAACGCATAGCCGGTGGTTTGTGGTTGGAAAATTTCCAAGACGAAGATCTAAAACGCCTGGCCTTAGTGCCAGGCGTGGCTAATTTTGCTCAGGCTTTTAGTTCTGATTTAGACATCGAAAAAATAATAAAAACAGTCCTTAGTTGTCAATGGGGAGCGGCGACTACTTTTCGCATTAAAGCCGAACGCTCGGACAAACGCTATTCGCTTAGTTCTTTAGAAATTGAACGTGTGGTTGGAGCAGAGGTAAATAAAATTTTTGGATATAAAGTAAATCTCAAAAATCCTGAACTTACTATCCATATTGATATTTCTAGTGAACAAGCGATAATTTTTGGAAATTTAATTGCGGGGGCCGGCGGATTACCGGTGGGTATGTCGGGAAAAGTGTTATGTCTATTGTCCGGTGGTATTGATAGCCCAGTTGCAGCCTATCAGATGATGCGACGTGGCGCAGAGATTGAATTAATTCATTTTCAAAACCAAACTCAAGTTACCCAGGAAGTCTCACAAAAAATATTTGATTTAGCCACAGTTCTAGCTCAATATCAAGGCGACATAAGATTACATATAGTGCCTTTTGCTAAATGGCAAAGAGAAATAGTGATTAATTCACCATCCGACTACCGCATGTTGATTACCAGACGTTTGATGTTAAAAATTGCCGCCAATTTCTCTAAAAAAACTAAAAATTTAGCCTTGGTTACCGGTGATTCACTAGGGCAAGTAGCCTCGCAGACTTTAGAAAATATTGCGGCCGTTTATGAGGTTAGCGATATGCTGAAATTGAGCCCGCTCATTGGTGCCAACAAAAGCGAAATTATCCGTTTAGCCAGACAAATTGGTACCTTAGAAATTTCCAATCGCCCATATGAAGATTGTTGCAGCTTATTTGTTTCCAAACACCCTCAAACTCGCGCTCGCCTAAAAAAAATACTCGCGCTTGAAAATAATCTAAATTTATCTGATCTGGATAAAACTGAAATAAATTCTTTCTATATAAATTTTCATGGTAATATCAAGGTTTGTGAGAAAATTTAAAATTTGTTATAATCTTAATGTTTAATTGTTAATATTTAGTATCTGTCTATGTCCTACGAAGTAGTCTTCGATATTGAAACTCAAAATACCTTTGCCGAAGTGGAAAATGATTTTAAAAAATTGCGCGTTTCCGTTATTTCTCTTTACCGTAGTGATACTGATGCTTATTATAGTTTTGTAGAAAGTGAACTAAGCCAAGTCTGGCCAATTTTTGAAAAAGCCGACAGGATTATCGGTTTTAATAGCGAACACTTTGATTTGCCGGTTTTAAATAATTATTATTTAGGAAATTTATTACAACTACCGCATTTGGATATTTTAAAAAAAGTAAAAGACAGTTTGGGAGTGAGAATAAAATTGGCGACTTTAGCGGAAGCCACTCTTGACAATGTCACCAAAAGCGCAGATGGTTTGCAGGCGATTCGCTGGTGGCGAGAAGGAAAAATAGATGAAATAAAAAAATATTGTGAACAAGATGTCCGTGTTACCAAAGAATTGTATGATTTTGGCTGTCAAAACAAACAATTATTTTATAAGAATTTGACCGGAGAAATTCTGCCGTTTGCTGTAGATTTTGGCAGTCCGTCCGACATTTTGACAGCGAGCGGTGAAACAGCCCAAAAAAATATTAATTTTACTTTACCTTTTTAATATGTTGGCAATTCGACGCGAAACCGATTACGCTCTCAAGCTTCTCAAAATTTTGAGCCAGTCCAAGGGCAAAGTGTTGTCGTTGAACGAAGTTTCCAAACAAACCAAAATTTCTTTTTTGTTTTTACAAAAAATTGCCCGCAAATTACGTTTGGCAAAAATTATTTCTGCTCACCAGGGAGTGGACGGCGGTTATCAATTATTAATTGACCCTAAAAAAATTTCTTTGCGGCTAGTGATTGAGGCGATGGAAGGTAAATTTTGTTTGTTAAGTTGTCTAAGTAAAAACAAAGAGGTGAAATGCGTTGCCGCCGACAGCAGTTGCACGTTAAAAAATAAGATGAGTAAAATAAATAATCGAATAATAAAAATACTAGACGCGGTGAAATTGAAAGATATTTAGATTTATGTTAAAAAGTTCTAAAAATAAAAAAGAAATATATTTTGATCATGCCGCCACCACCTATTGCGATTCGCAGGTAGTCACGGCCATGCTGCCGTATTTTACAAAAATTTATGGTAATCCATCCTCGCTGTATCACAAAGGAGTTGAGGCAAATTCAGCTCTCAATGACAGTCGTCGTCAAGTGTCTAAATTAATCAATGCTTTGCCAGAGAATATTTATTTTACCAGCGGTGGCAGTGAATCCAATAATTTAGCCCTGTATGGTACCGCTTTAGCCAACGAAAAACTTGGCAAACACATCATTACCACTCAGATAGAGCACCATTCAATTTTGCATCCTTTGGAAGATCTCAAAAAACAAGGCTGGGAAATAACTTTATTACAAGTCGATAAAAATGGTTTATTAAAAGCGAGTGAAGTACTCAAGGCTATTCGCCCAGAGACTGTTTTGATTTCGATTATGTATGCCAACAACGAAATTGGCAGTATTGAACCAATTGCCGAAATTGGTCGAGAGCTTTTAAAATATCGTAAAGAAAATAAAACAATTTTTCCATATTTTCATACTGACGCTTGTCAAGCGGCCGGTTATCTTGACTTAGATGTTGAAAAACTTCATGTGGATTTAATGACTGTTAACGGTAGTAAAATGTATGGACCAAAAGGGGTGGGGATGTTGTATGTTCGTCGCGGTGTGAAAATCAAATCCTTAATCTCCGGCGGCTCTCAAGAACGCCATTTGCGTGCCGGCACAGAAAATATTGCTGGAATTGTGGGTTTTGCCAAAGCTTTTGAATTAGTACAAAAAAATAAAGGTGTTGAATCTGACCGTTTGAGTAAATTAACCTCCTATCTATGGTCTAGTTTACAAAAATACTTACCAGAAATTTCTCTTAATGGGCCGGCACTAGGAGAACACCGGTTGCCAAACAATCTAAATATTGCCATTTCTGGTATTGAGGGCGAGGCCGCCTTGCTTTATCTTGATGAATATGGCATTATGTGCTCTACCGGTAGCGCTTGCACGGCGTCTTCTATTGAACCATCCCATGTTTTAAGAGCGATCGGCCTAAACGAAAAAGAATCACACAGTAGTTTGCGTTTCACTTTGGGCCACTGTAATACTAAAAAAGATATTGATTATCTGATGAAATATTTCCCAGAAATTATCAAAAAATTAAGAGCGGTGGGGAAAATTAAATAATTTTAAATATGGTCAAAAAAAATATTCGTGTCTGCTGTGGTATGACCTGTAGCGTAATGGGCTCGGGTAAAGTAATGAAAAAAATCGAAGAGGCTACCGGTTTAAAACCAGGAGAGAAAAATGAAGAAATAGATCTCAACTATTGCTCCTGCACTGGCAATTGTCATTTGGCGCCGAGTGTAGTGGTCAATGGCAATTTTGTTCACGAAGCCAATCCTGACACTATTATGAACGAAATTGAGACAGCCGCTCTCAAAGAACCGCAAGAATCTACAGTAACTGATGCCACTATAGATGAAATTCTAAATAATGATTTTCTAGGTGATGTTTAATATTTATAAAGACTCAATACAACCCGCTTTTGGCGGGTTTTGTTGATTTTAAAAGGATAATCTGGTAAAATATAGCTATCAGATATGTTCGGAAAATTATTTATAGTAGCCACACCGATAGGCAATCTGTCGGATATTACTTTGCGCGCGATTGAAACTCTCAAGAGCGTTGGTTTTATTTTATGTGAAGATACCAGAGTTACCAAAAAACTTTTGGATCACTACAAAATTCAAAGTGACCTCATCAGTTATCATCAGCATAGCGACTATAAAAAGATAAGAGAAATAAAAGATTTACTTGAATCTGGAAAGAATCTGGCTTTGGTCACTGATGCCGGCACACCCGGAATAAGCGACCCGGGCAATATGCTAATCGCTGAACTTCTCAAAAATAAAATTGAAATTATTCCTATACCGGGTGTTTCTGCTATCACAACCGCTTTGAGTGTTTGTGGATTTCCAACTGATAAATTTTTATTTTTAGGTTTTCCTCCTCACAAAAACAAACGCCAAAAATTTTTTAAAGAAGCGGTTTCGTATGAATTTACAGTTGCTTTTTATGAATCCGGACATCGTATACTCAAATGTCTCAAAGAATTGAAAGAATATCTCGATCCCAAACGTCAAATCATGGTAGGTAGAGAATTAACTAAACAATTTGAAACAATTTATCGCGGCACTATTGATAAAATATTAGCAGAAATGAAAGAAGAAAGAGGGGAATTCGTCGTAATAATTAGCAAATAAATATGAATAAAGATAAAAATAACTTTTACCTTACCACTGCGATTGCTTATGTAAATGCCGCCCCGCATATCGGTTTTGCTTTGGAATTATTATATAGCGATGTAATGTGCCGTTATCAGCGTCTATTAGGTAAAGAAGTGCGTTTTTTGACCGGTACTGATGAACACGGACAAAAAATTTTCAAGACGGCCAAAGAAGCAGGTAAAGATTCCCGCGAATTTGTGGACGAGACCTCGGCCAAATTTTCTGAATTAGCCGACCTGTGGAATATTTCCAATGACGATTTTATTCGTACTACTCAACAACGCCATATTGTCGGCGCTCAAAAATTTTGGCTAGCTTCTCTTGAAAACGGAAATATTTATAAAAAAACCTACAAAGGATTATACTGTATCGGCTGTGAATCTTTTAAAACAGAAAAAGATTTGATAAATGGAAAGTGCCCCGACCATCATCGTGAACCGGAACTTGTAGAAGAAGAAAATTATTTTTTTAAACTTTCCAATTATCAAGAGCCTTTGGAATTTTTATTTGAACAGAAAAAAGATTTTGTCTATCCGGAAAGTCGCTATAATGAAATGTATAATATTCTCAAAAACGGACTAGAAGATGTGAGTATTTCTCGTTCAGTAGACAAATTACCTTGGGGCATCCCTGTTCCCAACGACGAAACCCAAGTGATGTATGTGTGGTTTGATGCTCTTACCAACTATATTACGGCTTTAGGATATGGTAGTTCAGATGAAACACTATTTAAAAAATTCTGGCCGGCGGTTCATGTGATTGGTAAAGAAATAAATCGTTTTCACTCACTTTTATGGCCGGCAATGTTGCTGTCAGCTGGTGTGGAATTGCCAAAACAAATCGCAGTACATGGCTGGATGACTGTGGATGGACAGAAAATGAGCAAAACTATTGGCAATGTCATTGATCCGCTGGAACTTATAAACCGATATCCACTAGAGGCGGTGCGTTATTTTTTGATGCGCGAGATTCCATTTGATAACGATGGAGATTTTTCTAATGAAAAATTTAAAGATAAATACACTTCAGATCTCGCCAATGGTTTAGGAAATTTTACTAGTCGTGTATTAACAATGGTTGAAAAATATTCTGATAACAAAATTCCATCTGTTACCGAGATAGATAGATCGCCAATGGATTTGTTGGAAAAAGAAATCTGGCCTTCCTATGTAGCTTATATGGAAAAATGGGAATTCAACCATGCCCTAGAAACTGTTTGGAAATTTATTACTTTTTGTGACCAAACAATCTCCGATAAAAAACCATGGGCGTTGGCCAAAGAAGGCAAATTAATAGAAGTTCAAAATTTACTTTATCATTTGTGTGAATCTTTGCGCCATATTGCTATAATGATCTATCCAGTAATGCCGGAAACCTCAGAAAAAATTATTTCTCAATTGGGTTTGGAGACAACTACTGAGATGGCCAAACCGATTTCAGAGTTACAGCAATGGAGCGATTTGACTGTTGGTAACCAAATTAAAAAAGGGGAAGCGCTTTTCCCTAGAATTTAAATTTTATGCCAATATCATATTTTGATTTAGCGTTAATTTTAATTATTGGTGGATTTGCTCTATTTGGTTTATGGTTTGGACTAGTACATACACTCGGCTCATTAATTGGATCAGTAGCCGGTGTCTATCTAGCCAGTCATTATTATGAACCGGTAGCCAACTGGCTGATAAAAACAACTGGCTGGGGAGAAAATTTTTCCAAAGTCATAATTTTTATTATTGTTTTTTTTGTTATCAATCGACTCATCGGTTTGGTTTTTTGGATTGTAGATAAATTTTTAAGTTTTTTCACACATCTACCTTTTATTCATTCGATAGATAGATTATTGGGAATGGTTTTTGGATTTTTAGAGGGGGCGTTGGTGCTGGGTATTATTTTTTATTTTATTGGTAAATTTCCTCTAGGCGATCAATTTATGAGTTGGATAATTTCATCCAAAGTGGTTCCTTATTTGGTAAAATTGGCCGCGATTCTTTGGCCGCTATTGCCTAATGCTCTAAAAATGATTGAGAGCTCTATTCCTGGTTTAAATTAAAAATGAAAAAAATATTTCTTTTTAAAAAAGTATTAATTTTTATTCCTCTAATAATTAGCGGATTTTTATTCGTCAGTATTTTTTCATCATCAGTTTCTGCCAAAGTTGGCAAGCCGACTGTTTATGTTACACCCTCGACCACTATCAATTTTCACAACGAAATTAATCAAAATAAAAATCAAAATATCCTGACTGCTTCACTTTTGAATTTTGGAGATCTGATGCTAGATAGAAATGTTAAAAAACAAATTGATAGCAAAGGATCTGATTATATATTAAAAAAATTAGCCGGAACAAATAACGATTTTTTTGAAGGTGTCGATATCGTTTCGGCCAATCTAGAAGGGTCATTTGCCGACAAACGCCGAGCGACTTCCAAATCAATTGCTTTTCGTTTTGATCCGAAATTAATTTCTACTTTAAAAAAGTATCATTTTAATTTATTCAATTTAGCCAACAATCATAGTCTGGACATGGGCGCAGGTGGTATCAAAGAATCGCAAATAAATCTCAATAAAGCAGAAATAGATTTCTATGGTCAGCAATACAAAGTTAACGAACAAAATTTATTAATAAAACAAGTTGGCGATTTTAAATTTGGTTTTATTGGTTTGGACGATACTGTGTATCGAGTATCGGTCTCGGCCGTAAAAAAATTAATTGAAAAAGCCAAATCTCAAGGAGCCGAAATAATTCTACTCAATATTCATTGGGGTGACGAATATAAACAAATTTCCAATTCTAGACAGCGCCAGCTAGCGCACATCTTGATTGATAATGGTGTTGATATTATTATCGGTCACCATCCTCATGTAGTACAGGAAATGGAAGTTTATAAAAATCGTCCAATCTTTTATTCATTAGGTAATTTTGTTTTTGATCAATATTTTTCCGTGCCAACTCAACAAGAATTGGGGATAGGATTGATTTTAAATCAAGAAAATAATGAGAAAAATTTATCAATTTACGTTTTTCCACTAGAGAGTATTCGTAGCCAAATCCAACAAATGAATGCTAAAAAAGCCAACGAGTTCTTTATTAACTGGGTCAAAAAAAGTCGTTTGGGAGAAAATAAATTTAAAGATTTTAATCTAAAAATTAGCTTATGATTGACACTCATTGCCATGTACAATTCAAAGCCTTTAATGATGATTCCGACGCTGTCATAAAAAAATGTTTGGCTCAAGGTATGATACTAAATTTAGTCAGCACTCAAAGCTCTACTAGCGCCCACGCCGTCGCTGTCGCCGAAAAATATGAAGGCACCTATGCCACTATCGGATTGCATCCGGTGCATGTTTTTGAAACTTTTGTTGACGAAAAAGAAGGGGGTAGTTTTATATCACGCGCCGAAACTTTTGATTATGAATATTACAAAAAATTAGCTCAAAGCAAAAAAGTTATTGGAATAGGAGAGTGCGGGTTGGAGCTTTTTCATTTCCCAGAAGGTCGCACCAGAGCTGAAGTGCTGGCCAAACAAACTGAAGCTTTTCTTTTACAATATAAATTAGCTCAAGAAATGAATCTGGCAATGTCCATTCATGTTCGTGAAGCTCACGACGAAATGATTGCCGTTCTCAAAACCTTACCACACCCCATTCGGGCAGTGGTGCATTGTTTTACCTCCAACTGGAAACATGCCAAAGAATATTTGGATATGGGATTATACCTTGGCTTCACTGGGGTGATCACTTTTCCACCAAAAAAATCAAACCCTCAAATTCAGCTGGATTTGCTTGAAGTGGTCAAAAATGTTCCACTGGATCGCATGGTGATAGAAACCGACGCCCCGTATTTGGCCCCCAATGCTTACCGTGGTAAACGTTGTGAACCCTGGATGGTAGTGGAAGTAAATAAAAAAATCGCGGAAGTGAAAAATATGGGACTGGAGGAAGTCGCCCAGCTGACCCATAATAATGCTGCCAAATTGTTTGGAATACCGTCTTAAATAAGCCAGGCAGGTTGATTTTGAGCGGGTTATGAGCCAGCAGGCTCATCCTTTCGCTCTCGCGGGCGAAAAAAAACAACCTGTCAGGCTTTAAATACTTTTATCCCCAGAATTTAAAAATACACTTGACCAAAATGGGAAAATTTAGTAAAATAATGCCGTTTACAATTTATGTTAGAAAATAGCGAAAATAAGCCAAAAACAAGCGATCGAAAATATTATATTTTTGCGCTTAAAATCGCTGGCGATTTTGGGGCGACCATCGCTGTCCCAGTAGTAATTTTGGCCATAGTAGGCCAAAAAATGGACGAAAAATACAGCACTAGACCATTATTTCTAATATTAGGAATGGCTATCGCCGCTATTATAACCGCTAGATTGATCTACAAAAAATCCAAAAGATACGGTCAGGAATTCCAAGATTTGGATAAGAAAAAATAATCATTATGACGATTCATATTCCAACTTTAGCACCGGAAACTGTCTTTCACTTAGGCACACTTCCTATAACCAACACTATGATCAATGTTTGGTTGGCAATGCTAATTTTTTTGGTAATCGGAATCATCATAAAAGCCAAATTATCATTTCGTCCTGGTAAATTTCAAAATTTCTTTGAATATATTTTAGAACTATTGATGGGTTACTTCGACCAGGTGACAGGAGATCGTAAAAAGACACTGCGCTTTATGCCAGTGGTTGGTACGGTCTTCTTTTTTATTTTACTTTCCAACTGGCTTGGATTATTACCGGGTACCGGTAGTATCAAGGTCGGCGAAGCGATGTTACTGCGCCCGGCTAATTCTGATCTGAATCTCACCGTCGCTATGGCTTTGGTAGCAGTAGTGGCTTCTCATTTATTTGGTCTAGTATCGGTTGGTATTTTTACACATTTAAATAAATTCATTCAAATTGGCACATTTTTCAAAAGCCTCAGCAAAGGACCGGTCGCTATTTTTACCGCCGTTATCGAATTGGGTGTTGGTTTGATCGAAATTATTAGTGAAATGGCCAAAGTACTATCGTTGTCTTTGCGTTTATTTGGTAATATTTTTGCCGGTGAAGTTTTGATTTCAGTACTTAGTGGTTTGGTGAGTGTACTGGTGCCGGCCCCCTTTATGCTACTAGAATTATTGGTTGGTTTGATTCAAGCGAGTGTTTTCACCATGTTGACTTTGGTATACATGACAGTGCTTTCCACGAAACCGCAAGAAGAACATTAAATTTATTTATTAATTTATTCATGATATCAAATGACATGTTGTAGATTTCCTCCCAAGGAAACCCGGCGTGTCAGATGATATCGTTAAAAAATATATATGGATCACGAATCTATATTGGCTTTGGCCAAAGGTTTGACCATGGCGATCGGTGGTATGTTCCCAGCCTTGGCAATTGGTAAAATCGTAGCAAGCGCTATGGAAGCAATTGGTCGCAACCCGGAATCAGCCGGAAAATCATTTGTACCAATGTTGCTTGGTGCCGCTTTCGCGGAAGCTATCGCCATTTACGCTTTGGTCGTAGTATTTACTTTGAAATAGTCCAATAAGTTTGATCACTCTAGTGGTCAAACTACTTTGAAAAATTTCTAACAATGATTATTATGAATTTTATAGATGTCGCTTTGGCCAGTGAAACGGCTACGGAAGAAGCCAATCAAACTACGGAAGAAGCAGGCAGCAGTGGTGTACTCGGTAGTTTGGGTATCAATGGCACTCTGTTCGTTTCTCAATTAATAAATTTTGCTCTGGTCGCCGCAATTTTGTGGTTTTTAATATTAAAACCACTTACCAAAAAAATGACTGAGCGTCAAAAAATGATTGACGACAGTATTGATAACGCCAAAAAAATTCAAGAAAATTTAGCCAAGAGTGAAAAAGAATATCAAAATAGAATTGATCAAGCCAAGGTAGAAGCCAACAAGCTTATGGAAAAAACTATGACCGAAGCTGAAGCCGCTGCTGAGGAAGCGAAAACCACCGCCAAAAAAGAAATTGAGCAATTGGTAGTACAGGCTCGCAAAAGCATAAAAAACGAGAAAGAAATAATGAAAAATGAAATCAAAGAAGAAGCCGCTAGTTTTGTGATTTTGGCCTTGCAAAAAATTCTAGGTGAAAAAATGGATGAAAATAAAGACAAAAAAATTATTGAAGATATTTTGCAAAAATTGAAATAATATGCCGAAAAACACACCCAGACAATACGCGGTTGCGCTTTATCAAACACTGAAAGACTTGCCTGATAATAAACTGACTTCGGCTTTACAAAAATTTACGGCTCTATTGGCCAAAGATCATAAATTGAAACAAGCCAATAAAATTATTGATGAATTTGCCCGTTATGCCAAAAAACAAGATGGGGTAGTCGAGATAGAAATTACGGCCGCGCGCGAATTGGACGAAAAAATTCTAAAAAAAATAAAAAATAGTTTTGGTGAAAAAGTAGAAGCGACTATCAGATTGGATGAAAATGTTTTGGGAGGAGTAAAAATAAAAATGGAAAATAAAATTTTAGACGGCAGTCTCAAAACTCAATTAAATAAATTAAAACAAACACTAATTTAGCCCTATATGTCCATAAACTCTATTATTGAAGAATTGAAAAAAAATATTTCTTCATTTGAAAAACAAGTGGAAGTAGAAGAAGTGGGTACGGTGATAGAAGTGGGTGATGGTATCGCTCGCTTGTCCGGATTAGAAAAATGTCAAGCCAGTGAAATGCTTGAATTTCCAGGCGGCACTTTTGGTGTGGCTTTGAATTTGGAAGAAGAAACTGTTGGGGCAGTATTGCTAGGTGAATACAAACACATCAAAGAAGGCGACACAGTAAAACGCACCGGCCGGATTTTATCTGTGCCAGTTGGCGAACATGTCATCGGCCGTGTAGTCAATCCACTCGGTCAATTTATCGATGGTGGCGCTGAAGTCAAAGCCAAAACTTTTTATCCAATTGAAAAAATTGCCCCAGGTGTAATGAGCCGTGAACGCGTCAATCAACCTTTGCAAACCGGTATCAAAGCTATTGATGCCATGATCCCAATTGGTCGTGGTCAACGTGAACTTATTATCGGTGATCGCCAGACCGGTAAAACCGCGATTGCTATTGATACTATCATCAATCAAAAAGGCAAAGATATTCTTTGCGTGTATGTGGCTGTAGGACAGAAAGAATCCAAAATTGCTCGTATTGTACAAAAACTCAAAGAAGCCGGTGCTATGGAATACACCACTATCGTACTATCCGGCGCTTCTTCTCCATCCGCCCTTTCTTATATCGCCCCATATTCTGGTGTTGCTATCGCTGAATATTTCATGGATCAAGGTAAAGATGTTTTGATTGTTTATGATGATTTGAGTAAACAAGCTTGGGCTTATCGTGAAATCTCGCTTTTACTTCGTCGTCCACCGGGCCGTGAAGCTTATCCGGGTGATGTTTTCTATCTACACTCTCGTTTATTAGAGCGTGCTTGCCGCCGCAACCAAGAAGCTGGTGGTGGCAGTATTACTGCTTTACCAATTATTGAGACTCAGGCCGGTGATATTTCGGCTTATATTCCTACCAACGTAATTTCTATTACTGATGGTCAGATTTTCTTGGAAACTGATTTATTCTTCCGCGGTATTCGTCCCGCTCTCAATGTTGGTTATTCCGTATCGCGTGTCGGTGGTGATGCCCAGACCAAACCAATGAAAAAAGTAGCTGGTAAACTCAAGCTAAGTATGGCCCAATTTCGCGAAATGGAAGCTTTTGCTCAATTTGCTTCCGATCTTGATCCAGAAACCAAAAAACAAATTGATCTCGGTCAACGTTTAGTAGAAATTTTGAAACAACCACAATACCAACCATTACCGGTCGCTAATCAAGTGGCGATCATCTATGCCGTACAAAATGGTTATGCCAATCACATTGAACCAAAAGAAATTGTAAGCTACGAGGCCAAATTCCACGAATTCATGAATAAAACCAAATCCGCCTTGCTAGAAAAAATCGCTGGCGGTACTTGGGATGAAAAGGTAGAGAGTGAATTAAAAGAAGCAATTTCCGATTTTAACAAGGCTTAATCTAGGTTTATTTATGGCTGTCAATTCCAAAGTCATCAAACGCCGCATCAAGTCCGTCTCTTCCACCAAAAAGATTACCAAAGCGATGGAGATGGTAGCGGCTTCCAAAATGCGCCGGGCGGTCGATACTGCTTTGCGCACTCGTACCTATGCCAAATTGGCTTGGGATATTTTGGTAGACTTATCCAAAACTGCCGAGGTAAAAATTCCACTTCTAGAAATTCGTCCGGTAAAAAATGTTTTGGTAATTTTGATCACCTCCAATCGCGGTTTGTGCGGCAGTTTTAATTCCAATATTATCAAAAAAACTTCTTTGACTTTAAAAAATCCGGACAACTTGGGTGTTCAAGATATTGAAGGAAAAATTTTAAAAACTGAAAAAGTAAATATTGATGTCGTTGGTATTGGACGCAAAGGCGCGGAATTTGCGAAAAGAAACGGCTATAATCTCACTGCTTCTTTTACTACCTTTTCCGACACCCCCAGTCTTAACGATATTTTACCGATTAGCCAGATGGTGATAGAGCAGTATGCGAAAAAACAATATGATAAAGTCGTAGTAGCCTATACCGATTTTAAATCAGCTATCTCTCAGATGGCCAAATTAAAACAAGTTTTGCCAATTTCCAAAATTGATCTGGAAAATATGCTGGCCGAACTAGGGGAACAAGATTTACAAAAAGAAAAACCGATTGTCGCTGAAAAAATATCTGACTATTTATTCGAACCAAATCAGCAACAAGTTTTAGAAACAGTGTTACCGCGCCTGGTAGAAACTCAGCTCCTACAAGCCGCACTCGAAAGCAGCGCCTCGGAACATAGTGCCCGTATGATGGCGATGCGTAATGCCAGTGATGCTGCGGTAGATATGATTGCCGAGCTAAATCTCAATTTCAATAAAGCCCGCCAAGCCGCGATCACGCAAGAAATTGCCGAAATTGCCGGTGGGGCCGCCGCTCTGGAATAATTACTTTAAAAAATAAAATAAAAAATAACCGAAATATATGACACAAAACAAAGGAACAATTTCACAAATTATCGGCGTGGTAGTGGATATCAAATTTGAAGATAAACTGCCGGCAATTTATAACGCCTTGGAAATTAAAACAGCCAAAGGTGAAAAATTAGTATTGGAAGTACAACAACACCGTGGTAGCAATACCGTCCGAGCGGTATCTATGAGCACCACCGATGGCTTGGAACGCGGGATGGAAGTAGTAGATACCGGTGCTCCAATCACTGTACCAGTTGGCTCAGTCACTTTGGGTCGCATGTTCAATGTAGTCGGTGATGTAATTGACAATAAACCAGCCGTCAAAGCCGAAAAGAGTTATCCAATTCACCGCACTGCTCCAACTTTCAAAGAGCAATCCACTAAATACGAAATTCTTGAAACCGGTATCAAAGTCATCGACCTTATCTGTCCATTCTTAAAAGGTGGTAAAATTGGTCTTTTTGGTGGTGCCGGTGTAGGTAAGACTGTAGTTATCCAAGAATTGATCCGCAACATCGCCCAAGAACACGGTGGTTATTCTATGTTTGCCGGTGTCGGTGAACGCTCTCGTGAAGGTAACGATCTTTATCGTGAAATGAAAGAATCCGGCGTACTTGATAAAACCGCTCTCGTGTTTGGTCAGATGAATGAACCACCGGGTGCTCGCGCTCGTGTAGCTTTGACTGCTTTGGCTATGGCCGAATACTTCCGTGATGAAGAAGGCCGTGATTTACTTTTGTTCGTAGATAACATTTTCCGTTTTACCCAAGCCGGCTCCGAGCTTTCGGCCTTACTTGGTCGCATGCCTTCGGCTGTAGGTTATCAGCCAACTCTGGCTTCTGAAATGGGTGCCTTGCAAGAACGCATCACCTCTACCGCCAAAGGTTCTATTACCTCTGTACAAGCCGTATATGTACCAGCTGATGATCTTACCGATCCAGCTCCCGCTACTACTTTTGCCCACTTGGATTCCACTGTGGTATTGAATCGTTCTTTGTCCGAACTTGGTATCTATCCAGCGGTAGATCCATTGGATTCTTCTTCTACCATGCTTGATCCAAACATTGTCGGTGAAGAACATTATCGCACTGCTCTGGAAGTTCAAAAAGTTTTACAACGCTATAAAGATTTGCAAGATATCATCGCCATCTTGGGTATGGAAGAATTGTCCGAAGAAGATCGCTTGCTCGTGACCCGTGCTCGCAAGATCCAGAAATTCTTGTCCCAACCATTCTTCGTAGCGGAAGTATTTACCGGATCTGCCGGTAAATATGTCCGCCTCGCCGACACTGTCCGCGGTTTCCGCGAAATTTTGGATGGCAAGCATGATCACAAGAGTGAACAAGCCTTCTATATGAAGGGTGGAATTGACGAAGTGGTTTAAAAATAAATATGTCAAAAATAAACTTAAAAATCGTCACACCGGAAAAAGTAATTTACCAAAATGATCAGGTAGATCAAGTATCTATCCCGACCACGACTGGTGAAATTACCGTACTTCCAAACCATGTTCCTTTGGTTAGTATTTTACAATCCGGCGAGATGGTTTTTAAAGAAAATGGAAAAGATAATTATTTTGCATTATCGGGCGGATTTTTGGAAATAAAAGAAAACAATGAAGTGATAGTATTGGCCGATAATGTCGAACGCGCTCATGAGATTAATGTCGAACGCGCTGAGGCGGCCAAAGCCAAAGCGGAAGAAGAAATGAAGAACATTAAGAATAGAGAGGATGTTGATTTCGCTAGATTACAGGCAGTAATAGATAGGGAAGCGAACAGATTGAGAGTGGGGAATAAGTATCGAAAATTGCCTAAGAGTGAGTAAAATTAAGAAAAACAATGGTTTCAACACCGTTGTTTTTTTCTTAAAAAAGTAATACCATATAAACTATAATAAAAATAGTATCTATATGGATAAAACAACGATTCTCATTCTACCAGGCTGGCAAGATTCAGGACCACAACATTGGCAAAGTATTTGGCTTAAAAAATATTCGAATGCAGTAAAGGTTTTACAAACTGATTGGATGTATCCCGAAAAACAGGTGTGGGTAAAAACTCTAAATGATTACATTAAAAAATATTCTGAAAAAGAAATTGTTTTAGTCGGACATAGTTTAGCCTGTGCCACAATTGCCTATTGGTCAAAAGAGTATTATTCAAAAACCTCCGTGAAAATTAAGGGTGCACTACTAGTGAGTCCAAGTGATATAAAGGCGCCTAATTTCCCCAAAGAAATTAAAGGTTTTTCACCTATACCATTGGAAAAACTTAAATTTAAAACTATTGTTGTGACTAGTAGCAATGATCAGTGGGTAAGTATTGACCGAGCCAAATATTTTGCACAATGTTGGGGCGCAGAATTAGTAAATATCGGGCCACACGGCCATATCAATACTGACGCTGGTTTCGGTGAATGGCCAGAAGGAGAAAAATTACTGCAAAAATTGATTGGATAAATAAGAAATCAACTTCATATACATGCAGCCGTTATACGAAATACATTTACCCCTTAACAAAAAAATATGACCACTTTGTCAGCGCACTTGTGCCTACACTCGGTTTCTTCCTTTCAACATTAACTATTCCTTGGGTAAAGGCAATTTGGATAAAACGGAAAAAATAATAGCATGGAAAAATACTTTATCCACAGATAATTTGACACCATAAAAAATCATTGATAGTGTAAATTTATGAAGAAAATTTTTGAACAACTTACTTCTCGTCGTCGTAACCTTCTCTCTTTTGAGAGTGGGTTGCGTTGATGTATTTTCTCACATCAAAATAGCCCTGTCTCGAAAGAGACGGGGTTTTTATTTGTGGTGTACCCATTAAACACCCAATAGCTCAGGAGAAAAAGAGATGTCCGCATACACTCCAGTCACCGAGGATCTGTCGGTGAGCCTCTCATATCCCTGCCAAGGCGACACCCATCGGCCTAGTCGGCATCACTCCCACAAGTGTCAGTTTGGGAGCGGTGGGAAGCACTTCCACCTGGTGCTCTCATGCGAAGACGGTGTGGGGATCATCCCGTTCCCGATCCAGTCCGGCGCTGGCCTCAATGTGCTGCTTGAGAACATGGTGAACAAGAAGCTTCTCACCGAGCCCGAAGCGCAGATCATCAAGGCGCTCAACCTTGCTCGGGGTCTAGGAGGGAAACTTACGACCCAAGAGTCGGCAATCCTCCAGGATCAAACCAAGCTCGACACCGCCATTTCCTTCTCCTTTGTCGGAATCTGATTTCCGGCCAACGCCAACCCCGTGGCGAAAATCGTGCACGCACGAACGGGGTTCCACTTTGTTTCTTATTCATAGGGGATAGAGCGGAAAAATCAACTAAGTTGATTTTTATCTAAATTATGTTAAACTTTCTATAATTGATTAATAATTTCTATATGAATTCCGTAAAAAGAAAACATGATTTTATTACTAAAGAAAGGCGAAATACAATAATAAAAGAAATACCATTGATGACTCAAAAAATACAATTAAAAAAAGTTTTGACGGTGTTGAAATAAATTTGGATTTATTAATAAATTAATTAAAAGTTGTCAAATTATTCACAAATATAATAAAAATAAAGAAAAAAAATTTATGAATTACAAACACACTCAAATTGGCTACTTAATGATAATCATCACACTAGCCGTGTTGATACTTTTTGCGCGCGCTTATATTCTTGCCCGTGCCGAACCACCCTCAGTTGATTCCGGTACAAATTTTCTTGTTACTACCATAATGACATTAATTCTGTTTATTCTTGCTTCTTTTTGTTCACTTCAAGTTATCATTGACGAACAATATTTACAAATTAAATTTGGCTATGGTATTTATATAAAAAAATTTTTGCTTGGTGACATCGCGACCGCTAAATCCGTAAAAAATAAATGGTACTATGGATGGGGGATACGTGGTTGGCTATGGCCCAAGATGAGAATTTATAATGTTTCTGGTTTTGACGCAGTGGAAATAAAACTAAAAAATGGTAAAACTTACCGGATAGGTACCGATGAACCGAATAAATTGGAGGAAACAATTTTGCGTTTGATTAAATAGTAAATATTTTAAAAAATAATTTTATGGGAAGTATTATTGAATTAAACGACACTCTCCAAATTACTACCGACCAAGGTTTTCCGGAGACTACTTTAAATCTGGAAAAACATCAATTATCTCGAATTAAATTAAAAGATTTATCCGACAAAATTTTTGAATTTAAAAATAAACCGGACGCCAGAATTTTTCATTTGCCACCCACACGCTGTTTTCTTGTTCACAATATTAACGGAAAATGGTTGTATTGGGGAAAAATTCTTATTCTTGAACAAACAATTAACGCCGATAATAAAAACAATAAAAAAACTTCCGGAAAATATAAAATTATTGAAATCTACGATCCAGAATACCAAAAACAGACAACTATTCATGAGTCGCCGGAAGGGAAAAGTTATTTTAAAATTTAACTTATCTACAAATATGAGTAGTGACGTGAAAAAGATATATTTAGGAGTTTATGGAATTTTTTTTCAAAATAGAAAAGTTTTGCTTATAAAAAAAGCCCGCGGACCATACACAGGTCAATACGACTTACCTGGCGGACGTCTAGAATTCGAAGAGAATATTGAGGGTGCCTTAAAAAGAGAGTTTATTGAGGAGACTAATACTACGGTAACAAAAATGAATCTAATTGGAATTAATGAATACCGTTGTAAATATAAAAAAGAAGACGGTAAATTGAAAGATTTTCATCATTTAGGAATTTATTACACAGTGGATATCACTATTGAGGGATTAAAAACAACGCCTGACGGACAAGATTCAAATGGTGCTTTATTTATAAATGTTAAAAATTTAAATTCAAAAAATACTTCGTCGATTGCTTTAGACATGATATTGAAAGCCGATTCTGAATTACATGCTAAAATTTAAATAGCTCTAGCCACTCCTTTTCTTCTCTGCTATACTACCTGCATATGTCCAATTGCAATACTTGCTCTCTGAGCTTAGAAAATGAAGAAGATGCTTGTGTCTGCAATAGTCGCCTCTGTCATGGGTGTTGTGAGTGCCAAGACAGCTGCGGTTGCGGATGCCTAGCATCGCATATGTAGACAAAATTTAACCTTAGGGAGTAAACGATACTCTATATTTTGCTATGTCAAATTTGAATTCCAGTCAGAAAATCGCTGTAGAATATAATGACGGCCCACTGCTGATAGTGGCTGGAGCTGGCACTGGTAAAACTACTGTGATCACCGAAAAAATTGCTTATCTCATCAATAATAAATTGGCTCGTGCCGAGGAAATTTTGGCGGTCACCTTTACTGAAAAAGCTACTACCGAAATGGAAAATCGAGTACAAGAACTTTTGTCTTTTGGTGGTTTTGATGTCACTACTTCTACTTTTCATGGACTGTGCCAACAAATACTAGAAAGCCACGCCCTAGATATTGGTATTCCCAATAATTTTAAACTACTCAACCAAACCGAGAGCTGGCTGCTGGTGCGTCAAAATCTGGATAAATTTAATCTGGACTATTATCGACCACTTGGCAACCCGACCAAATTCATCCACGCGATGATAAAACATTTTCAAAAATGCAAAGATGAATTGGTGACACCGGCCAACTATTTGGAATACGCGCAAAGTCTCAATCTTGATTCTGATCTCGAACCAAGCAAAAAAAAGAAAAAGAAAGATGAAGACAGCGGTGAAGATATGGCTCTGGAAATCAAAAGAATAAATGAATTGGCTGAGGCATATCATGTTTACAATCAATTACTGCTCGATAGCAGCTCACTAGATTTTGCCGATCTGATTTTTTATACCGTCAAACTTTTCAAAGAACGACCAAATGTTTTGAAATTTTATCAAAAGAGATTTAAATATATTTTGGTGGATGAATTTCAGGATACCAATTATTCGCAATATGAATTAATTAAACTTTTGGTAACTGGCGGCGACATCAAGCTCACTGTCGTGGGGGATGATGACCAAAGTATTTATAAATTCCGCGGTGCTTCGGTTTCTAATATTTTGCAATTCAAAGATGATTTTCCAAAATCCAAAGAAGTGGTGCTCACCGAAAATTATCGCTCCGGACAAAAGATCTTGGACTTGGCCTATAATTTTATCCAGCTCAACAATCCGGATCGCCTGGAAGATAAATTAAAAATAAATAAAAAACTAAAAGCCCAAACAAAAAAAGTGGGGGACTATGATTTATTGTTTGGACAAAATCCAGCTCACGAAGCGGATCTATTGTGCAAAAAAATTCTAGAACTCAAAGAAAAAAATAAGGAGCTCAAATGGAATGACTTTGCGGTACTTTGTCGCGCCAATAGTTTTGCCGATCAATTTATCCCTTATTTCAATCAACTCGGTATCCCCTACGAATTTAGTGCTCCCAGTGGATTATTTCGTCAAAAAGTAGTACTCGATAGCTTGGCCTTCTTGCGCCTATGTGATAATTACCACGAATCTAGCGCAGTGTATCGCATTCTCAATTGTCCAGTATTTTCTATCTATTACAGCGACCTTTCCCAACTACTGCTATACAGCCGCCGCCAGACTGTATCACTATTTGAAGCAATAAAAGTGGCTTCGCGCGGGGTGATAAAACTTAGCAAACATGGACAAGAGGTGATTGAAAAATTAATAAATATCACGGGCGAATGCACCCAACTCAGCAAACAAGAGCCGGCCGGCCGCGTGCTTTATAAATTCTGGGAAAAATCCGGATATCTAAAATTACTTAGTGACAATGTAGAAAAATATCAGATTGATATTTTGTATCTACAATCTCTTTTTGAAAAAATTGATGATTTTCAAAAAAATAACGGTGATATGAGCGTGCGCGCTTGGCTCACATATTTTGAAACCTTACTCGAATCCGGTGATGATGGTGAAGATTTCGCACAAGACACCAAGGGAGACGCCGTGAAAATAATGAGTGTTCATGCGGCCAAAGGTTTGGAATTTGAATATGTCTTTATTCCAAATTTTGTGGATCAAAGATTCCCAACCAATAATCGCTCCACCGCTATTGATTTGCCGGATGCGCTAGTGCGTGAAGCCACCTTGCCTAGCGGTGATGCCCACATGCAAGAAGAGCGTCGTTTGCTTTATGTGGCCATCACTCGCGCCAAACAAGGCGTATATTTTACCGCGGCCAAAAATTATGGCGGCGCTCGCGATAAAAAACTTTCTAAATTTATAATGGAGCTAGAGAGCACCAACCAAACCGCGTTTAGTCGCGAGATTATTAGCAGTGGACCAACCGTCGATCTAGAACAAAAATCTTCCGAAATACCGATTGAAACTTTTGAATTAGAAATTCCCAAAGAATTTTCTTTCTCCCAATTACAATCTTTTGATAAATGTCCTTGGCAATATCGTTTTCAATTCATCTTGCGCGTGCCGACTTTCGGTAAAGGCGTATTTAGTTTTGGAAAAACCATGCATAGCACCTTGCAAAAATTTTATCAACAAATGATCGAATTAAATTCCGCCAAACAAAATTCTTTATTCGCTCCCACGACACCAAATTTTGACAAAAAGGTAAAAGTGCCGTCACTAGATAATTTGAAAGAAATTTATAAAGAAGCTTGGCAGGATAGTTGGTTTCAATCCGCCCACCAAAAACAAGAATACAAGAAAAAAGGAATCGAGATTTTGGAAGATTTTTACGAACGCGGTGAAAAAGAGGGTTGGAATGTACCTATCACCGTAGAAAAAGGATTCCGTTTTCGATTGAAAGATAATGTCATTAAGGGCCAAATCGATCGTATCGATCAAACCAGCGATGGTCAGCTCATTATTATTGATTACAAAACCGGCAAACCAAAAGAAAAATTAACTGCTGAAGATAAAAGCCAGCTCTTAATCTATCAAATCGCATCCGAAAGCGTGATTGAATTGCGCAACCTCGGCGAGGTAGCCGAATTAAGATATTATTATTTAGATAATAATAGTATTCAGTCTTTCAAAGGTACCAACGAGGAAATTGAAAAAGAAAAAATCAAAATTGACGAAATAATTGGCGAAATAAAAAAGAAAAATTTTATTCCCAAACCAAACAAAGAAACTTGTCAATTTTGTGATTTCAAGGATATTTGTGATTTCCGAATATGATGAAGTCTCTCGGCGATATTTTAAAAGCCAAAAGCAACAAATCACCATTCATGCACAGCGTACTATGTGCCGGCGCCATCGATATGGCCAATATTTATATTGAGGAGTTATGGGGTGAAAATGGTAAAAAATTGGCCAAAGCCGTGTATATTAAAAATGGTGTCTTGGTAATTGCTTGCTTAAGCTCTATAATGGCGCAAGAAATAAAGATAAAAGAAACTGAATTGCTAAATAAGGTAAATGCCAAATGCGGTAGTATGATGGTAAAAAAAATCAGATATTTATCTTAAATTAGCCAAAAAAAACTGCTTGTCAAACCATTTTTTTTGGGTTATACTTAATTATCTATGACCCTAAAACAATATTTGCTACTCATGGCCACCGGTACAGTGATGTGTTGGGTAGCGTGGTTATTTATTTTACTTAATATCGCTCCCGAGCAAGCTGGCTTTTTGGGTTTTACTTTTTTTTATACCAGTTTATTTTTGGGAATTGTGGGTGTTTTTTCAGTGGTTGGTTTTATGATAAAAAAGAAAAAAATAAACCAAGAAGAAATTATTTTCAGACAAGTGAAAAAAACTTTCAAGCAAGGCGTGTTATTTGGTATTTTTGTAATTTTGGCTTTGATTTTATTGCAATTTAATTTATTATTTTGGTGGAACGCCATCTTATTGGCTTTAGTTTATATTCTCCTAGAAGGAGCAATAATTTCTGGTAGAAAATACAGCAATCGTGATTATGTTTGATTCTCTGTTCAATAGATTCAGAAAAGACTTAGGGGTTGATTTGGGTACGGCCAATACTTTGATTTATGTTAAAAATCGCGGGATTGTCATCAACGAACCGAGTGTCGTGGCGATCAATACGCGTACTGAACAAATTTTGGCCGTTGGCAATCAAGCCAAAGAGATGGTAGGAAAAACACCGCCCCATATCATTACTCCGCGCCCCTTAATGGGTGGTATTATTTCGGATTTTGAAGTAACAGAAAAAATGTTACGTTTTTTCATTGATAAAATAAATGAAGATGAGCGCAATTTTCTATCCAGGCCGCGCGTGGTAATTGGCGTGCCGCTAGAAATTACTGAGGTGGAAAGAAAGGCCGTGGCCGATGCTGTCACCAACGCTGGCGCCAAAGAGGTCTGGGTAGTAGAAGAACCAATGGCGGCGGCCATTGGAGCACGGATGCCAGTGCGCGAACCGGTGGGAAATATGATCGTCGAAATTGGTGGCGGCACTTCAGAGATTGCTCTAATCTCGCTTAGCGGCGTGGTCAATTGGAAATCCATCAAGATTGCCGGTGATGAATTGAATCGCAACATTGTCCAATATGCTCGCGACGAATTCAATTTATTATTAGGCGAACGTCAAGCGGAAGATATCAAAATAAAAATTGGTTCGGCGATGGAATTATCCGAACCGCTACAATACCCGATGCGCGGTCGCGACCTGCTTAGTGGATTGCCAAAAGAAGTGATGATTAGTGATGCTCAAGTGCGAGAAGCAATTATCAAATCACTACGAGCAATAGTAGACAATGTGAAAGCAACTCTCGAAACTTCACCACCAGAACTCATTGCCGACATTCACGAACGCGGTATTCTCATTTCGGGCGGGGGAGCGCTACTACGCGGTATCGATCGCTTGATTGCCAGAGCGACTGAAATTCCAGTACGCATTGCCGACGACCCACTCACTTCCGTCGTCCGCGGCAATGGGTTTTTGCTCGATGAAGCCGACCTTTTAAAAGAAGTGGCCATTTATTCGCCGCTTCATAGACAATAATTATGAGATATTATTCATTCAAAAAAACCTATTTATTGGTAATGGGTATATTTTTTTTAATTGTATTTGCACATTATTTAGGATTATTAAATTTTATAGAAAATAAAATATTAAATTTATTTTCCTGGCCATTAAAAAAAATCACTTTTCAGCAAACCAAAAATTTGCCGAGTACCTGTATTACTAGCACCATGGATGCGTTACCGCTCGACCAATTAACCGCCAAAAATAAAATACTAGAACAAGAAAATTTAGAGTTACGCAATCAACTAAATTTCAAAAATAAAAACCAATATCATATAATCACCGCTCAAATTATAGCTAAAAATTTAGACGCTACCGATCAAGTGATCATCCTGGATCGCGGGGCAAGTGACGGAGTAAAAAAAGATCAGCCGGTACTTTTTGGTGATGGCATATTAATCGGAAAAATTATTAAAACTCAAGAAAATATTTCTTTCGCCAGAGTATTGAGTGATAATCAGAGTAAAATTGCGGCCACCATTTTAAATTCTGATCATAGTTTGGGGGTAGTAGAAGGTGGTTTTGGATTGAGCATTAAAATGACTTTTATTCCTCGCAACGAAAATATTATTACCGGTGACCAGGTAATCACTTCCGGACTAGAATTAGCCATACCTCGAGGTTTAATTATCGGTAAAGTCGCCGCGATTGAAAATGAATCCTACCAGCCATTTCAGCAAGCGGTAATTACTCCGGCAGTGGATTATGAAAAAATCAGCAACGTAGGAATACTTGCCAACCCATAATATGAAAGGCAAAATCATCAAAAATCTTCTTATATTTTTGCTGGCCAATATTTTGATTTTATTACATTTTTCTTGGCGACTGATCTTTGCTTTTCCTTGGGATCTTCTCAATATTATTATGCTGGCTTTTCTGTGGTTAATTATTTTCAATCCGCGCGAAAAATATATTTTGATAGCTTCTTATGCTGTTTTAATTTGTGATTTATTTTATATTTCAAATTTTGGCATAGAAAGTTTTTCACAAATCACAGCTCTTTTATTATCCAACTGGCTATTACTAAATTTCTTCACCAATCGTTCTCTAGTTACTGTTTTCCTCACGGGATTTTTCACTATGGTAATATACCGGATCGCATTTATGGTTTTGATGTTTGTTAGCGCCTCGCTGGGCGAACAGCTAAAACCAAATTGGATTTATCTCATAAAAAATTTTTCTGCCGAAGCTTTGGTTACGACCATAGCACTGTGTCTAATATTTCTGTTTTCATCAATATTTATCAAAAGATTAAGGCCGGAGTATATTTCTGAAAGACAACAGTTATTATGAAAAACAACTTATTTGAAATTCAATCTTCTGGTGATAATTGGCAAAATCTAGACGGCAAATTTCGCCACAATTGGGTAGAGGAAAATTTGAGTTTGGAAAATTCTTCATCTAAACACACCACCTTATCCGGAACTCGCAAATATCTCGGCCGTAGTATTTTAAAAAAAAGACTCCAATGGTTTACGGCAGTAATTTTCTTGATAATCATAATAATTTTGAGTAAAAGTTTTCATACTCAAATTATAAAAGGCAACTATTTTTATTCTCTAGCAGAAAGCAATCGTCTTCGAATCCGACCGATAGCCGCGGAACGGGGGATAATCTTTGATCGTTTCGGAAAACAACTAGTACAAAATGTCCCAAATTTTTCTTTATCCATTGTGCCTCAGGACTTGCCGTTGGATAAAATTAAACGCCAAGAAGTTTTGGTTCATTTAGCCACGGTTTCTGGTCTGACAGAAAATTATATCCAAAATTTATTATTAAAATACAAAAATTATAGTTATGAATCTTTGGTACTGAAGGATAATCTTGATTATGATACCTCTTTAAAAATATACGTGGAAAGCGCTCAAATGCCTGGTGTCTTAATCGAGGGTGGAAATAAAAGAAATTATATTTTTTCCAATTCACCAGAAAATTCCAGCTCAACCATATCTTTATCCCATGTATTTGGATACCTTGGAAAATTAAACGATCGTGAATTGGAAGCAAATCACGCTAAAGGTTATCAGGTGTCAGATAATATCGGAAAAACCGGCATAGAAAAAATTTATGAAACTGAGCTACGAGGAAATTTCGGGCGGAAAAAAATTGAAGTCAATGCCGCTGGCCAAGAACAAAATATCGTCGCCGAAGAACCTCCCACACCCGGTAAAAATTTACGCTTGACAATAGATGTTCAGGCTCAAAATAAATTGGAACAACTTATCAAAAATTTTATAAGTACTCACGGCGAACATCGAATAGCGGCGATTGCTCTTGACCCTAACAACGGTGAAATATTGGCCTTAGTAAATTGGCCGAGTTTTAATAACAATCTATTTGCCAACGGTATTAAACAGAAGGACTATGACGAATATGTAAACAATCCTAATAGACCGTTATTCAACCGGGCGATTGCCGGAAATATTCCTTCTGGTTCCATAGTGAAACCAATTGTTGCGGCGGCGGCGTTAGAAGAAAAAGTAGCTGATATCAACACCACTGTTTTGAGCACTGGTGAATTACATGTAGGTAGATGGACTTTCAAAGATTGGAAAGTTGGCGGTCATGGAGTCACTAATGTCACTAAAGCTTTAGCTTGGTCTATCAATACTTTCTTTTATTATGTTGGCGGTGGTTATGGAAATTTTGTTGGTTTGGGTGTAGATAAAATATTATCTTACATGTATAAATTTAATTTAGCTCAAAAAACCGGCATAGATTTACCTGGTGAGAGTAGTGGATTTTTACCAAGCAAAATTTGGAAAAAAGAAGTCAAAGGAGAGCAGTGGTATGTGGGGGATACTTATAATTTGTCCATTGGTCAGGGTGATTTATTGGTGACGCCGCTCCAAGCTTCGATATGGACAGCCGCTTTTGCCAATGGCGGCACAATCATTAAACCTCACGTGGCCATGGAATTTTTTACTAAAAAAACCGAACCGGAAAAAATTTCTTTTCCTCCGATTAAAAATCAAGTGGTATCAGAAAAAACTATTTCCATTGTTCGCCAGGGAATGCGCGAATGCGTCTTGTCTGGCAGTTGTAAATTATTACAAACACTGCCGTTCACTTCGGCTGGTAAAACCGGTACCGCCCAATGGAACAGCACCAAACCAGAGCATGCGTGGTTTACAGCTTTTGCTCCTTATGAAAAACCACAGATAGTAATCACTGTACTTATTGAGGAAGGTGGGCAGGGTTCAGTTGTTAGTATGCCAATTGCCAGAGATTTTCTCAGTTGGTGGGGAAAAAAATATTTGACACAATAATCAGATATCTGTTATCATAATATGCATAAACTCTTTGCGAGTTTGTTTTATTTTCAAATATGCAAAATGTACAATATTTAACCGAGGCTAGCTTGAACAATCTAAAAGCTGAATTAGAAACGCTACGCAACAAAACTATTCCTGATATCGCCAAACGGATTGATGAAGCCAAACAACAGGGTGATTTATCAGAAAATGCTGAATACCACCAAGCGCGTGAAGATATGTCCTGGACACAAGGCCGTGTACTAGAATTAGAGCAACTTATACAAAACGCTCAAATCATCAAAAAAAGCGATATCAATGATGAAGTGACGATTGGTTGCACCGTGACCGTAAAAATAAACGGTAAAACTAAAGAATATACCATCGTTGGACCACAGGAAATAGACCCATTAAAAGGTTATATTTCCAACGAATCTCCCCTTGGACAGGCTTTCCTACATCACGGCGTGAAAGATAAAGTAGAAGTGAATACGCCAGCAGGAAAACAAGTATACGAAATACTCTCTATAAAGTAACCTACAATCCCTCGACTAGTTCGGGGGATTTTTTGACTTTTTAGCCAAAAACGTGTATAATCATTGCGTATTATAATATTTTTATGATCGAAGAAATCGAAGAATATCAAACCCGTTTAGGGCGTTTAAACAACCTCAAAACACTAGGTCTAGATGCCTACCCGGCCAAAAGTCAAAAGGGGGTAAATTTGGCTGACGCCAAAAATATGGCGGTAGATACTGCCGTAGAATCTTCCGGCCGCTTGGTCGCGATGCGCGATATGGGCAAACTTTGTTTTGCTCACCTCAAAGATGCTTCCGATAAAATGCAATTGGCCATTTCCGAAAAAGAACTGGGCAAAGATCGCTACAAATTTTTTGTCAAAAATTTTGATTTGGGAGATTTTATTTGGGTATCGGGAAATATTTTTGTCACTCATGCCGGTGAAACTTCGATCCTATTAAAAGATTACAAAATTTTATCCAAGGCACTTTTACCATTGCCGGAAAAATTTCATGGCCTTACCGATATCGAACAACGCTACCGCAAACGCTATTTGGATTTGCTTGGCAACGAACAATCCATGGAAATCGCCAAGATCCGTTCCAATGTGGTACGCGAATTGCGCAATTATTTTGATAGCAAAGGTTTTTACGAAGTAGAAACTCCGGTGTTGCAAACTTTATACGGTGGCGCTTTGGCCAAACCATTTGAAACCCATCATAATGCTTTGGACATTCCTTTGTATTTGCGTATTGCTCCGGAATTATATTTGAAAAGATTAATCGTTGGTGGATTTGAAAAAGTATACGAAATTGCCAAATGTTTCCGTAACGAGGGGATAGATCACAACCACAATCCAGAATTCACCCAGATCGAATTTTACTGGGCCTATGCCGACTATACCATGCTTATGGATATGGTCGAAGATTATTTACCACGCTTAATAAAAGCGGCTGGTAAAGATTTAAAATTAAATATTAGCGGGCAAGAAGTAGATTTCACCCCACCATATCCACGCGTTTCAATGCGCGACTTGGTAAAACAATACGCCAAATTTGATATCGAAGATTTTCCAACCGATGAAGCGATGTACCAAAAAGCAGTTGAACTAAAAGTAGAAGATGTAAAACCGGGTACTGGTCGTGGTAAATTGATTGATGAAATCTACAAAGTTTACGCTCGACCATACATTGTCAATCCAATGTTTATGATTGATCATCCGGTAGAATTGTCACCGCTAGCCAAGAAAAAGGCGACAGACCCACGTTATGTAGAACGTTTCCAATTGCTCTGTGTTGGTGGCAACGAACTCTGCAATGCTTTTTCTGAGCTCAACGACCCACTTGACCAAGAAGAAAGATTTAAAGAACAGGTACGCTTAGAAGCCGCTGGTGATGAAGAGAGCATGCCTTATGACGAAGACTTTGTGACCGCACTCAAACATGGCATGCCGCCAACTGGTGGTCTTGGCATGGGTATTGATCGCCTCATAAAACTTTTGGTGGATGCCGACAATCTCAAAGAAGTGATTTTGTTCCCAACCATGAGACCAGAAAAATAATATGGTAAAGGTAATGGTATTTGGAACATTTGATATTTTACATCCCGGACATTTATTCTTATTCACTGAAGCCAAAAAACTGGGCGATACACTTACAGCGATAGTGGCTCGCGATACCACCGTGCAATCGGTAAAAAATATAAAGGCACAGAATAATGAAGATGCACGATTGGAAAATATTAAAAATTTAAATATTGTCGATAAAGTTATTTTGGGAAACGCAGATGATAAATACCAAGTAATAAGAGAAGAGAACCCAGATATAATCGTGCTGGGATACGACCAAGTAGCCTTTACTGAAAAACTGGTAGAGAATTTCCCTAATATTAAAATAGTCCGCTTACCATCTTACAAAGAAGACATTTATAAAAGTTCAAAATTTAGAAATTAATAATAAATGAAAATATTAATAGCCACAACTAACGAAGGAAAATTCCACGAAATCGTGAACTTTTTTAGCGACTTGCATTTTAATTTTGTAAATTTAAAACAAGCTGGTCTTGATAAATATGAGGTGGAAGAACCATATGACACTACTTGGGAGAATGCTTTGATGAAAGCAAAATTTTATGCTGAAAAAAGTGGACTTCTAACTTTAAGTGAAGATGCGGCTTTATATGTAGACGCCATGAATGGGGCTCCAGGTATTAGAGCCAAACGTTTTGGAGCAACAGCCAAAGAAAGAAATGAAAAAATTCTTACCGCCCTTAAAAATGTTTCAACTAATAAACGTACTGCTCGGTTTGAATTATCAGCTTGTTTGTATAACCCTCACAACCATTCATTTAGTATTTTTAATGGTGAAGTAAAAGGATTAGTTAGCAACAAAGAAATTGGCCAATCATTGCATAAAGGCATGGGATATGATCCAATATTTTACTATCCACCTCTTAAAAAGAATTTTTCCGAGTTAACGACAGCAGAAAAAAATACTATCAGCCACCGTGGCCAAGCGCTTTTAAAAGTAAAACACTTTCTCGAAAAACAATTTCATTTCCGACAGATCATGGTACCAGCCGCAATTATCATAAAAAATAGAAAAATGTTTTTTCAAAAACGTCGCGACTCAAGACCTGAATTTGCCAGGTGGGAATTTCCGGGTGGGGGAGTAGAGAATGGTGAAGATTTGATAAATTGTTTAAAAAGAGAAGTGAAAGATGAAACTGGATTTAATATCGAACCGCTTGAACTTTTATCACCCATTATGAACCGAGTAGAAAAAAAATATGGTTATCAAGTATTTTTACCGGTATACATCTGTAAAATAAAATCAGGAGCACTCAAAGTGGCGCATAACGAAGTTTCTGACACGGGATGGTTCACTATCAAAGAAGCTTTAAAACTAAAATTCTTACCATTGAATAGTCAAATTATAAAATCAAACATCCAAATATTAAAAAAATATTGCGACTAATATGTTAGACATAAAATTTATTAGAGAGAATCTAGAATTGGTCAAACAAAATTGTATCAATCGTCGATCCAAAGTTGATCTGGATCTACTTCTATCACTAGATGAACAACGCCGAGGATTATTAAAAAAAGTAGAAGAATTACGCGCTTCCAGAAATCAAGGGTCCAAAGGCAAGCCAACGCCAGAAGAAATTGCCAAAATGCGCGCGGTGGGAGAGGAGATAAAACAAATTGAATTAGATTTGGCAAAGGTAGAGGATGAATACAAAGATCATTTGATGCGCGTGCCAAACCTAACTCACGCCGATACACCAATCGGTGGAGAAGAAAATTTTAAAGTAATTTTCCAAAGTCCAGATGAAATAAAATTTGACTTTACTCCAAAAGATCACGAAGAGCTATTGGTAAAAAATGATCTAATAGATTTTGAGCGTGGAGTCAAGGTAAGCGGCGCGAAATTCTACTTCACCAAAAATAATTTGGTGCGTCTCAACCAAGCGCTCATCAATTATGGTATCGATGTCGTGACCAAACACGGATTTACTCTGATGGAAACCCCGGACTTGGCCAAAAATGAAATTCTCACCGGTATTGGCTTCAATCCGCGTGGTGCTGAAACCCAAGTGTATTCAGTCGAGGGGACTGACCTTAGTTTGATTGGTACGGCCGAAATCACTGTTGGTGGTTTCCACGCCAACGAAGTACTCGATTTGACTGCTGGACCAAAAAAATATGTTGCCTTGTCACACTGTTTCCGCACTGAAGCCGGATCATATGGACGCACTAGTAAAGGTTTATATCGTGTCCATCAATTTACCAAGTTAGAAATGTTCGCCTATTGCAAACCGGAAGACAGCGAAAAAATACATCAAGAAATTTTGGCTATCGAACAAGAAATCGCTGACGGGTTAAAACTAAATTATCGAGTGATAGATATCGCCTCTGGAGATTTGGGTGGACCAGCTTTCAAAAAGTATGACCTGGAAGCTTATATGACTATGTCAGATGGTTTTGGAGAAATCACCAGCTGCAGCAATTGCACCGATTATCAATCACGTCGATTAAATATTAAATACAAGAAGGAAAATGGAGAGACCGAGCTGGTGCACACGCTCAATGGTACCGCCATGGTGTTAAGCCGATTCCCGATTGCAATTGTCGAACAATATCAACAAGAAGATGGTACCATCCTAGTACCGGAAGTACTGCAACCTTATTGCGGACTGAAAAAATTATAATAATTATGCAAAAAATCAGAAATATTGCTATTATCGCTCACGTAGACCATGGAAAAACAACACTCGTAGACGCTCTATTGCGTCAAGCTAAAACTAAATTTAGTAAAGACACCATTGATCAAGTTTGTGTCATGGACAGTAATGATCTAGAAAAAGAACGCGGCATTACTATTTTCTCCAAAAATGCGGCCGTACGCTGGGGTGAATATAAAGTAAACATTATTGACACCCCTGGCCACGCCGACTTTGGCGGGGAAGTGGAGCGCGTTTTGACCATGGCCGATGGCTGTCTACTACTTGTTGACGCCAAAGAGGGTCCAATGCCTCAAACCCGTTTCGTATTGAAAAAAGCTTTGGAAATGAAATTAAAAGTAATCGTAGTAGTAAATAAAATTGACAAACCAGATGCTCGTCCGGCTTATGCTTTGGATAAAACTTTTGATTTATTCTTGGAATTGGGAGCCGATGACGACACCGCTAATTTCCCAGTAATTTATGCCAGCGCCAAACAAGGTTTGGCCGGCTTGGAACCAGATCTCACCAAAATGACCGACATCAGCCCCTTATTTGATACGGTTTTAAATTATATTCCCGAACCAAGTGGCGATGCCGAAAAACCTTTGCAAATGCTCATTACTACCTTATCAGCCGACAATTATAAGGGCCGAATTGCTACCGGCAAACTCCTCAACGGGCGAATCAAAGCCGGACAAGAAATTGCCCGTATTCGTCGCGATAGCACTATTTCCAAACATCGCTTAGTGGCACTCATGAGTTTTGAAGGTTTGGACAGGTGCACTGTCGAAAATGTAGAAGCGGGGGATATCGTAGCAGTAGCCGGCATTACCGACGCTATGATTGGCGAAACTATCGCTGACCCTATCAACCCAATTGCTTTGCCGGTTTTAAAAATTGAAGAACCGACTGTAAAAATGACTTTCTCGGTCAATGATTCTCCTTTTGCCGGAAAAGAAGGACAATTCACTACTTCTCGCCAAATCAATGAAAGATTATACAAAGAGTTAGAGACTGATATGGCCCTCCGCATTGAAAATGGTCAAAATAATGATTGGATTGTATCCGGTCGTGGTGAATTACATCTAGCAATTTTGATCGAGCGTTTGCGTCGTGAAGGTTATGAAATTCAGGTTTCTCGTCCACAAGTCATTGTCAAAGAAGTAGACGGACAAAAAATGGTGCCGTTTGAAAATGTGTATATCGAAGCTCCTGAATTTGCTTCCGGTTCTATAATTCAAAAACTTGGATCCCGTCACGGATTGATGCAACACATGAACATAGAAAATGGTATTTTCTTTGGTGAATTCTTAATTCCTACTCGCGGTTTATTTGGTTATCGTACTGAATTTTTGACCGATACTAAAGGATTAGGACTTATCAACACTATTTTCCATGGCTACGAACCAGACCCGGGCAATTGGAAAGAGAGAGATCAGGGTTCTTTGGTTGCTCATGAAACCGGCACTACCAATCTTTATGGTCTATTAAACTCTCAGGATCGCGGCGTTTTGTTTATGGGTCCAGCTGTCGAGGTTTATGCCGGTCAAGTAGTCGGCCAACATGCTCGTAGTGGTGATTTACGCGTAAATGTTTGTAAAACAAAACAACTTTCCAACATGCGTTCTAAAGGTGATGGTGTCTCCGAACATTTCAACGCCCCCAAAATTATGGATTTAGAAGATGCTTTGGAATATATTGGGGATGACGAATTGGTAGAAATAACCCCACAAAATATTCGCATTCGTAAACAAATATTAAGCGAAACTGAAGCTCGAAAAAAACAATTAGGAATAAAATAAACTAATTGTTTCGTCTCTGGGAATCTTAATCATATGTTAACTTGGGTAGAAGTAAGCAAATCAGCAATTAAGCATAATTTGGCCAAATTTAAACATAATATTGGATCGCATATTATGCTTATGCCGGTAATTAAATCCAATGCCTACGGACATGGCATGATTGAGGTAGCCAAAATTTGCGACGATGATAGAAATGTCGATAGAATGTGCGTGTCTAGTTTAGACGAGGCGCTCACTTTGATCAAAAATGGAATAAAAAAAACAATTATTATTTTAAGTTTTTATGAATTGGATGAACAGAAATTAACTACAGCCATAAAAAATAAAATAATTTTCCCGATATATAGAGAAGATCAAATATTGATTTTAAATAAAATCGCCAAAAAAATCAGAGTCAAGGCTTTAGTTCATTTGAAAATAGATACTGGTACAACTAGGATAGGAATTCTCCCTAAACAAGCCATATTTTACACCAAAAAAATATCACAATCCTCAAATTTATATCTTGAAGGGATTTGGAGCCACTTCGCATCCAGTGAAAGCGACCCAATTTTTACCAAGAAGCAATTAAAATTATTTACTCAAGTAACAAAAGAAATAGAAGAAGAGGGGACAAAGACACCGGTCAAACATTTTGCTTGTTCAGCGGCGACCACACTGCATTCGGATACATATTTTAATGCTGTACGACTTGGTTTGAGCACTTATGGCTTGTATCCCGATGAAAAAAGCAAAGAAAAAATTTCACTAAAATCAGCTTTATCACTGAATACAAAAATTATTCAAATAAAAATAGTGCCGACTAATACAGCAATCAGTTATGGCAAAACTTACGTTACCAAACAATCTGCCAAAATTGCTGTTTTACCGATAGGTTATTGGGATGGTATTGACCGAAAACTATCCAATAAAGGCGAAGTGCTAGTGAACGGGACAAAATGTCCTATCCGTGGACGTGTTTGTATGAATCTCATGATGATAGATGTAACCAAAGTAAAAAAAGTCAAAATAGGCGATAAAGCGACAATTATTGGCCGACAAAATAACAGAATTATTTCAGTCGACGATCTAGCTAGGATCATAGGTACTATCAACTACGAGGTGGTAGATAGAATCAACCCTCTAATACCAAGAATAATAACTAAATAGCTATGCGCTATTTTCATTCTCAAAAAAGCTTCAGTCAATATAAACCCCACCAATCTTTTTGGCAGAAACTAAAAAATAACTTTCAAAAAAAATCGGCCAACACTGTCATTCAACCAACTTTAAAAAATCCTTTTAAAAAAGAGGTTGCTGTATCAAAGAACCGAACCAAGCTAGTCTGGTTTTTTTTAATCTTTATTATTTTGGCCTGGATCTTGATAATGTTGACTGTTCCTTATTTCAAAATAAATAAATTAATAATTGAAGGAAATAAAATAAATAAAACATTTGAAATTCAAAATTACGCTCTCCAAACGGATAATTTTAAATTTGGTTTAATGCCCAAAACAAATTATTTTTTATTTAAAAACGAAGTTCTCGCACAAGAGATTAAAAGGCAATTTCTATATGAAAATGTAGAGGTAAATAAAATTTTTCCCGATACTATAAAAATAACCATAACCGAAAAACCGGCTAATGTCATTTTTGATAATGGTAAGAATTATTACTTATTGGATAGTGATGGTAAAATAATCAAAAAAATTACTGATATTAGCCCAGAACCAGACTTACTTTCGTTAGCAGTAACTAGCACAACCGGGACAAGTTCCACCACTGATAATAAACAAAATTCATTTTCTGACAACAATAACTATAACTTAATTCAAAATACTTACGGACAATTACCAATAGTCAAAGACAGCAGAGAAACAGAGAATGACGGGGGAATTTTACTTGATAAAAAATTAATTGAATCATCCAATACTTGGGAAAAAAATTTAAGGCAACAAAGCCTGGGAGAAGCGAGGTATTTTCAAGTAGGCTATACGGATTTCAACCTAAAAATATTTTTCAAAAATAAACCCTGGTATGTACTCATAAATACCGACCTAGATTTTCAAATTCAAATTCGAAATTTAAAAATTATACTTGTTAATAATATTCCAACAGAATATATCGATCTGCGCTTTGGTGAGCGAGTATATTGGAAATAAATTTTATTTAATTGTAAAAATTTGGTATAATATTTATATGATATTTACTAATTCGATAGGTAATCTAAATTGTGAATAACAGGGAACAAAGCAGGCTCAGCGGCCTGCCGAAAGAATATATAACGTCGTATAACATAGATTAAGCGTCATAATAAACAGCTCTAAATATGCACATATCAAACGATCCTATCCATAAACATATCAACAACTTCCTAGCCTACTGTGAAATCGAAAAAGGTTTAAGCCCAACCACCACCAAAAATTATCACAATTTTTTAAAATTATTTTTGACTTGGCTTGAAAACACCGGTCTAACTAATTTAAAACCTCATGATTTGACTTCAGAACATATTTGGAACTACCGTCTATACTTATCTCGTAAAAAAGACCTTAATGGTCATTTTATAAAAAAAACGACCCAAAACTATTATTTGATTGCCATTCGAAACCTATTAAATTATTTTATAGAAAAAGATATTATATCTTTACCATCAGACAAAATTAAGTTACCAAAGCTCACTGACAAAGATAAGTCTATTAAATTTTTAAAGTTTGAACAAGCAGAGCATCTGATGGATATGCCGGACATTTCCAAACCAGACGGCCTGCGCGATCGGGCGATCCTCGAAATCCTCTTCTCTACCGGCATGCGAGTATCAGAACTAACGTCGCTTAATATAAGATTATTTAATTTGCAATCCATTATTAATAATAAAATAAATGAACTTGAGTTAAATATTACCGGAAAAGGCGGATCGGCACGTACTATATATTTTTCTTCCCGATCCTTAAAATGGCTAGGAGAGTATTTAAAAATTAGAAAAGACTTGTTTCCTCCCCTATTTATTAACTACAAAAAGGGTAACAGCGATAACGACCACCGACTCACTGTGCGCTCGATTGAGAGGATAGTTCGCAAATATACGGCAATGGCCGGTTTGCCGATTGATGCCACCCCCCACACGCTCCGTCATAGTTTTGCTACTGACTTACTTTCTCAAGGAGCAGATATGCGTTCAGTCCAAGAATTATTGGGACATAAAAATATTGTTACTACCCAAATTTATACTCACGTGACGAACCCTCATTTGCGCGACATCCATAAACGCTTCCACAGCGGTAAAAAATAAAGAACCGCCTATCTTAAAGCGGTTCTTTGATACGATTTTATTTTATAAACTGGCGGCAATTATTAAATCCAACATTTTTGTGAAAGAAATTCCACTTTTTCCGGCTGCCTCTGGAAACAAACTGGTTGCGGTCATACCGGGAATAGTGTTGGTTTCAATTACATAAACTTTACCGTCATCGCCATAAAAAAGATCAGTACGACTCATACCACGACATCCCAACGCTTTATGAGACTGGATAGCATATTCCTGCATTTTTTTATTGATTTCTTCTGGAAAGTCGGCTGGGCAAATGTGCTTTGAACCACCAACAGCATACTTTGATTTATAATCATAAAATTTACCCATTTGCGGTAAAATATGAGTTGGCGGCAAGGCAAAAACCTCTCCTTTCTTTTCTAAAACACCACAAGTAGCTTCTTGTCCTTTAATAAAACTCTGAGCCATTAGCCATGGAAATTTTTTTATAGTCTTTCCGATTGATTTTTTTAAATCCTCTTCTGATTTGGCGATGTTCACACCCACCGCCGAGCCTTGATTTACCGGCTTTATAACACAAGGATAACCGACATTGTCATTGATGGCGCTCAGAATTTCTTTTTGATGTTTTTTCCAATTTTGCGCAGTAATGTCTATAAATGTCGGATGTGGCAAGTGCCAAGAATAGTAAATTAACCCGGCATAAACTTTATTCATACATAGTGCACTACTTAGAGTATTTGGTCCGGTATACTTAATATCCAAAATATCAAACATACCTTGTACCGTACCATCTTCACCGGGTGTACCATGTAAAGCGATAAAAACCAAATCAAAAGTTTTTCGATCTTTACCGATAAAATCTATTGAACGTTTTTTATTTTTATCCAACAAAATGAACCGATTATCTTTAGTCATTTCAACCAAAAATGGTATGTATTTAGATCGATCTAAATTATCAAAAACAGCTTGTCCGGTCACTAAAGAAATTTCTCTCTCTGAAGACGGACCGCCATAAAGAACGGCAATTTTTAATTTTTTCATATAAAATTATGTTTATTGTGATAAATAACCCAGCGGATCGACCGGGATGCCATTTAAGCGTACCTCAAAATGCAAATGCGGTCCAGTGACAAACGGACCGGCCCCAACAGTGCCAGGGGTACCGCCGGAATAACCAATGATGTCTCCTCTATTCACATATTGATCCTCAGTTACTGCCAAAGCACTTAAATGTCCATAAACAGTGGACAGATTGCCATTATGAATCAAAAGCACATAACTATAGCAGGTAGATACCAAACACCTCTTAGCTCGACCCACATAGCCAGAATTTGCTGCTCTGACCGCAGTTCCTTGTACCGCGCGGATATCTAAACCACTATGCTCAAAAACCCTTCTAAAGGGATAGCCCGGATCGTGAAAAAGTGCGGTGACATATCTGCCCGGTACCGGCCAATTAAAATCACCAACTTTACCACCAAAATTCTTAAATTTTTCTTGATCGGATAATTTTTTACGCACCTGATCTTCATAAGAACGAACTTCACTTTCTACCATTTTGTATTGCTGGCGCAAACTATCCAATAAAGTACGAAATTTTAGCTCTGAAGATTGGGTGGTAACTAATAAATTTTGTTTATTGCTGATTTTTTCATTTAAATCCTTCTTTTTGTTGTCCAACTCTACCAATAATTCTTCATAAGTTTTATGTCTACTTTCCGCCTCAATTTTTTTCTTATCCAATTCCTCTTTGGCCAACCTAATCTGTTTTACCGAACGACCCAAATCCGTATAAACATTTTCCAAATATTTAGCCTGATTATAAAAATCAGCCAGATTATCATTAGTCAACATAATTTCCAAAAAATTCTTCTGATCATTAGCCTGCAGGCCCTGGATTATTTTGGTAATCATTTTCTTTTGTTTGACGATGGCATCTTGTTTGACACTAATAGCAATATTCAGGGATTCAATTTCTAATTTTGTTTTATTTATTTTCTCTGAAGTCAAACTTATATCTACTTCCGTTTGAGCGATACGATTATTCAAAATACTCATCTGATTTTTTAAAGAAGCCGCTTCGGTGCGTTTTTCATCAATATTTTTTTTATATTTTTCAATCGTTTCCTCTAATTCTTTAATCTTGTCTTTCTTGGATTCAATTTGTTTGTTCAGCTGTTCAATTTCTACATTAGTATTACTGGATGCAAAAACAAAAAGATGGCCATAAAAAATTAGGCTAAAAATTCCCAAGAAAACACCAAACTTTAATATTTTCGACATGATCAAATTATACCATAAAAATAAAAAAAGTTGAACTATTTAATTCAACTTTTTATATTACTTTCAAATAATACGCTTATAGTTTATTGATTGCTGATTTTATTCTTTTGAGTGATTCGTCCTTACCCAAAACTGACGCAATTTCATATGGCCCAGGAGAATTTTGCTGGCCAGACAAAGCTACTCGCATTGGCCAAAGCACGCTACCGTTGGTTAGACCATTTTGGACAATCCACTCCCCTACTAATAGTTGTAGCTTTTCTTTGTTCCAATCATGAACACTTAAAGTATTCAAAAAAATAGCTAACTTAGGTAAAATTTCTCTCACTTCTTCTAATGTTCCTTTCTTCCATATTAATATGGAAGAATCATATTCCGGTAAAGAAAAAACAAATTTTAGCGACTGAGGCAAATCAGCCAAAGTTGTGACTCTTTCTCTTTCCAGTTCAATAACTTTTTCCAGCCAATTTAAATAATTAATTATTCGATCTTTTCCAAGCCTTGATTCTGATACCAAACCACTCTCAATAAGCCACGGCAATGCCAATTCCGTTAATTCTTTTATTGGTATGGTACGCAGATATTGCTGATTATACCAATCCAACTTTTCCAAATTGAATACTGCGCCTGATTTATTGATTTTTTCAAATTTAAATTCCTTGATCAAACCACCCGTTGAATAAATTTCTTGTTCACCCCCAGGATTCCATCCCAAAAAAGCCACAAAATTTATCATCGCTTGAGATAAATACCCTTTTTTCATATAATCCTCTACTGCCACATCGCCCTGACGTTTACTTAGTTTACTCTTATCGGGATTTAAAAGTAGCGGCAGATGAGCCATCGCCGGAACTGACCAACCAAAATATTTATAAAGTTGTATATGTTTAGGAGTACTACTGAGCCATTCTTCTCCCCGAATAACATGGGTTATTTCCATAAAATGATCGTCAATAACCACCGCAAAATGATAGGTTGGAAAACCGTCGGCTTTAATTAATACCTGGTCATCGATTAATTCATTTTTAAAAGTTACCTTACCACGAATTAAATCATTAAAAACCGTTACCCCTTCTTTTGGCATCTTTAAACGCAAAACATGAGTCTCACCTGCTTTGATACGGCGCAAAGATTCCTGTGGATCCACATTGCGGCATTGCCCATCATAACCAGTTGGAAGTTTATTTTTTTGTTGATAATTTCTTAAATCTTCCAATCTTTCAGCTGTACAAAAACAATGATAAGCCTGCTCCTTAGACAAAAGTTCATCCGCATATTTCTTATACAATTCTAATCTTTGCGACTGAATATACGGACCATTTTCTCCAATCTGAATAATTTTGCCATTTTCATCCATATTTACCCCCTCATCAGGTTCTATGCCGGCCCATTTAAGCGAACGTACTATATTTTCTATGCCGCCTTCTACTGTTCTTTTCTGATCAGTATCCTCAATTCGCAGTACAAATTTTCCGCCATTTTGTTTGGCTACTAAATAAGCATAAAGAGCAGTCCTAAGACCACCAACATGCAAATAACCGGTAGGAGATGGAGCAAAACGGGTACGCACAGTCATAATTAATTATCTTTAAATTTTTTATATATATAAATAGCCAAAAATCCAATCGTTGCCTTCAGAATCCTGCCTAGACGTTCAGGTTGGCGGAAAAGACGATATAGCCATTCTAATCCAATTTTACGCATAAAACAAGGGGCACGACCAATTGTTTTGCCAGCCTGATTAAAACCGGCTATAAAATCAAATGCCCCCCCTACCCCCATAGCAATTTTTACCGACGGAAAATTTTGAATATTTTCACTAATCCATTTTTCTTGTTTATTATGCCCAAACGCTACCAACAAAATATCAGGAGCAGTCATAATAATATCATGTATTACCCGATCATTAGATTCTTCTTCTGAAAAGATTGTTTTTCTATCTTCAATTATCAAAAAATCTATCTTTGGTCCGGGATCAAAACCAACAATACGCAACCGAGGAAATTGTTTATTAAGATTCTCTATAGTTTTTTTTAAAACTTCTTTGGAGCCAGAACCTACTAAATACAAACTTTTATTTTCAGATTGAGCCAATTTGGCTAATTCATAAACAAAATCTACGCCAGTAACGCGTTTGATTCTACCAAAACTCACCAAACTAACTCCAAAACCATCACTAATATTTAAATCCCCGGTATTTAAAACTTTCTTGAAATACTCATCTGATTGCGCATCCACCAACATTTCCGGATTGGGGGTAAAAATCAAATTAGGTTTATTAGAATACAAAAAATCTTTGGACTTTAATAAAGCCTCGCACAAAGTTAGGTTATCTATTTTAATACCCAAAATTTCAGGCATAATAAAGGGATTATAGCCTTTACTGAGAAAAAAATCAATTATAAAAATTGATTTGTTAGTTACTTTATAAACCCACCGGCCTGTAAATCCCACAATTTTTTATAGAGACCTTGTTTTTTCTTTAAAAGTTGTGAGTGATTGCCATCTTCTACCACGACACCTCTATCAACCACCAAAATTCTGTCAGCGCTCATGATAGTAGACAGACGATGAGCAATCATGATTACCGTCTTGCCTTTCATCAAATTCTGCAAAGCTGATTGGATATAATGTTCTGACTCCGAATCTAGGCTTGAAGTAGCTTCATCAAGCAAAAGTATTGGGGCATTTTTCAATATCGCTCTGGCAATAGCCACTCGTTGTCGTTCGCCGCCCGAAAGTTTTACCCCTCGTTCGCCGACATAGGTATCATAACCTTTTTGTAGTTCGGCAATAAATTCATGACAATGGGCTAATTTGGCGGCAGTCTCAATCTCTTTATCAGTAGCATCAAATCGACCATAACGAATATTTTCACGCAAAGTTCGATGAAATAAAATTGGATCTTGTGGTACCAAAGAAATATTTTTCCATAAACTTTCCTGAGTCACTTTGGCAATGTTTTGTCCATCAACTAAAATTTTTCCGCCTGAAACATCATGCATGCGTAAAAGCAGTTTAAACAAAGTAGATTTACCGGCCCCGGAAGGACCAACCAAAGCCACCTTTTGACCACTTTCCACAACCAGATTAAATTTCTTCAAAATAGCCCGAGTTTCATGATAATTAAAAATAATATTGATATATTCAATTTTACCATTATTCACTACCAAATTTTTCGCTGCTGGAATATCTTTTATTTCATGGGGGGTGCTTAAAATTTCGGTCATCTCTCCGGCTTCGGATAAATCCGTATAAATATTTCTTATAACACGACCAAAATTCCAAATATTTTGTACCACCGTGATGATATAAGCTTGAATAAGCATTAAATCACCAGCACTAAATTTACCCACCTGCCACAAACTAATGCCGATATACATTAAAACCGCTTCCAACAAAAATGCAAAAAATGCTTGGAAACCATCAAAAGCCGAATCTAAATACCAAGAAAAAAGTTGCAAACGAGAAAATTTGGCTTGAGTATCTTTGAAATACCCTTTTTCTTTTTCATAACCATTAAATAATTTAACATTAGTATGATTGGTGATAGTATCGGCCAAAACCCCACTCACGGCTGAATCGGCTTCACTGCGCAACACATCATAACGAAGACGATAACGATTATAAAAAATACTAATTACAACATAAAGCAAAATCCAAACAAGCAGTGCCAACCCCAAATATAAATTCCGATAAAACAACACCCCTAAAACGATACTGATCTCCAAAAGCATTTCGGAAACATTAAAAATCACTCGATCATTAAGCGATTCGAAAGAACGCACAAAACGATTCACGCGCTTGACCAGCGATCCAACGAAATTATTATTAAAAAAAGAAAAAGAATGTCGATGCAAATAACCAAAAGCAAAATTACTCAAATCTGACATGGTCTTGGAGCAAAAATAAGAATCGGCCACCATCACCGTACGGCGAGAAGCAAATTGTACAAATCGCAAAGCAACTATTATCCAAAATACTTTATAGAGTATTGGCAAATTAGCCGTCACATCGGCTTTTTGAGCCAACAAATCTACAAACTCCTTCAAATACAAAGGCACAGTCACACCAGTGACTGAGGAAATAATAGTGCCGGAAATAATCAAAAATAAAGATATTTTATATCTCTTCAAAAATTTCCAATACAAACCAGCGGTTTCTTTGATATAGATTTTTTTCTTATCTTTTTCCATAAAACACTCTATGGCGCGATTTTTTAGCGCGCTTACTCATGTAGACGCAAAAACTGAATTTTTGTTACTTTTGATGCCAATTACCAAATACTTCCCAAGCAGTGTTTTTGATAAATGCCAAAGATCCCCAGGGAGAATATTTACCGACAATTTCCATAAATCCTCTACCTGACACAACGTTACCGGCCACTGTCGCTTTTATTTGAGTCGCTCCTTCCCAATAATTTATAGCATTAAAGTTAATTTCTTGGTCTGGCAAAACTGCTTTTATTTCCAATTCAATATCCTCATGCGGAATTTTTATTACCCAATCCAAAATGTACTGATTGCCAGAACGATGACTTTTCCAATGCCGTTTGAGAGGTGTAATAAAAATATTGGTAGTATGTTTTTGTAAACCATCAGGATAAATTAAAGTAGTATGATATACACTTTTACCATCAGAAATATACTCAAAACAGACCAAATCTAAACCATTTTCCAGCTGAACACTAAACCAATTCCAACGATCTTGATTGTAGGTAGTGTCCGCCCATTGATGATCCATCCAGGCCTTACCAGAAACTTCATATTGTTTGTTTTTGAATTTCAAAATACCTTGTGCACTTAAATCAGTTAAAGAATAGTAATAGGTACTTTTATCATTCATTTTCAAATACCCATCGCCACCTTCTAATAAAGGCGACTTATTATAAACTAAATCCAAATTCAACTTTTCATTTTTTAAACGATACTTAAACAATTCATACTCCTCCAATAAATTATTAATATAACCATCAAATAAAATTGGTTTGGATTCGGTCAAAAAATTTATATACAGCAGATCCTTGGTGAAACTATCCCGCGAAACCACACAATATGGTGCCACAAACGTCTCCTTCTCTCCGGTATCTAAATTCGCTACAATGGAATGAAAAAAATAAATAATTTTCATTGGTAAATGACTAAGCAGAGGAACTTGAGATCGTTTAATATCCACTCTAAACAAACAATTCATAAACGAAAATTTCTCACCTTTTTGGCCGTTTAAAAATCCATTCACATACCACCATTCCACAATATTTTTATGAGCCAATTCGTCTTTGGGAAATTGTATCGGTCCGGTAAATTTAAGCATAATTTTAAATTATTCTACTATTACCACACCACTCATGGAAGGGTGAAGATGGCAGTGGTAACTCCAAGTGCCAACTTTATCAAAAGTAAAAGAATAGCTATCGCCTTTGAACAAATCCCCTGAAATTAAACCTGGTAAATCAGTATGAGCGGGATGAGGATTGGAAGCTACCTTGTGCGGGGCATCGTCGTTGTTTACCCATCTCACTGTATCTCCCGCTTTTATTTTCACTACGGACGGTGAAAAATTAAACCCGGAAATATCTATTGTTACAGTTTTGGGAGCTGATTTTTCTACATTGTTTGTGGAGACAGACTTTTGAGTTACTTCTTCAATTTTTAATTGGACAGGTGCTTCTGTTTTTTTCTTATCTGCTTTTTCAATTGCATTGGTTTGTTTATTTTCTTCTTTTTTGTCAACTGTATAAGAAACTTCGATCTGATTATCGACTGATGGGGTGACATCGTTCTGAACTTTGTTTCCAGTATCGAATTTGGTCGTATTACAACCAACCCCCAACAATAAAATTGCTGAAAAAAATGTAAAAATAGACAAATATTTAAACATAGAAAAATTAATTAATAAATTATAATTATTTTTTAAATAATCCCACAAGTGTGGCTTGAGCTAGGATATGACCACTCATCGCTTCTTCCAAATCAGTTTGTTTGGAATTTACCGACAAAAACAACTCTTTGTCCAAAGCATACAATTTAAAACGATAATGATGTACACCGGTGGGTGGACAAGGAGCCATATATTGATTGGCGCCACTTGAACCCACCCCGACAACAGCATCCAATGGTAGGCTATTTTCTGACACCTCACTAATAGCTACTGGTATATCCCATAATACCCAATGGCAAAAAACACCACCCGGGGCATCTGGGTCATCTACTATCAAAGCCAGAGTTTTAGTATTGACCGGCACTTGAGACCATGTAAGCGGTGGGTTTATCCCTTTGCCCAAACAAGTATATTGGACAGGTATATATTCCCCATCATCAAAAACTGAACTGATAATTTTCATATTATCAATGGATTAAACGAAGTCAGTATTTATTATACCAAAAAATCGCCGATCTGGCGATTTGGAGAAATCCCCCCTGCTCTTGACAAAAAATACCATTTGTGGCATACTGTAGTTAATCCAGTCACAGCAATGTGACAACTCTTCAAAATAACCGGCCAGCAATGGTCGGTTATTTTTATTCCAAATTATTTAAAATAAATTACTTTTTTATTTTTTTATTTATTACAAAAAACCAAATATACAAAATAAACAATATAACTATATCGGAAAAAAATATCACTGGATGACTCCAAGGGATTCCATTTATTTTATAGGTAGAAATTGGCCATAAAAATGGTGTTGGAAAAAACCTGGTGGAATGAGTAGGAATATCCATCAAAATATGCAGAAACCAGGCCAACATTGGTATAAATGGTTTACGGCGAATGATTGTTACCAAAGCAAAAACCAAGGCGAATACAATCAAACTATGAGTAAAATTATAAAGAGAATGAACATAAACCGGGATTAATGAAGCATTAGGTACTCCGTTGCCCCAATCCGGTCCGGAGGCCAAACCCAAAGTGCGCATCGCAGTAAATATCCCAAAAGAAAAAAGGTCCGGTGCCACACCGATAACAAATGCCCAAAAAAAATCTTTTTTATTTTCTCTACCAAAAATAATTCCGCCCCATAAACCATGAGAAATGATATCCATAATAAAAAATAATTAGTCTATGATTGACTATTTTTTGGAACAAATTTTAATGATAATGAATTGACACAGTGGCGGGTGTTTTTAGCCGTCAAATGTTCACCTATGAACACATGCCCCAAATGAGCGCCGCAATTGTTGCAAGTAATTTCTGTACGTCTACCATCAGCATCAGATGTTTGTTTCACGGCCCCATTAATTTCTTGATCAAAACTAGGCCAACCACAACCAGAATGAAATTTAGCATCTGAGGTATATAGCGGCGCATCACAATGACGACACAGATATGTCCCTTCTACAAAAAAATCATCATATTCACCACTAAAAGGCGCTTCCGTACCTTTATTTATTATTACTCGCTCCTCTTCTGAAGTAAGTTTATTTAATTGCATAAATTAAAACTCATTATATTTTTTATAATTCCCTTTAGCTTTGTCTACCGGGTACTTCAAAGCGTTTTTGGCAATTTTTTGATGCGTAGCCTCAATGAGATCTACCCCTACACTCTGTGATAATTCCAAAAGGTACACGAACACATCGGCCAACTCTTCACCTAGATCATTTTTATTTTCTGCCAGATAAACAGTGAGCTCATCACCGTTTTTCCATTGAAAATGCTCCAACACTTCTGCCGACTCTAGAGCCAGAGAAATCGCCAAATCTTTTGGTTTTTGAAACTGATTCCAATCCCTTTCTTGCACAAATTTATTAATTTTTATCATCAATTCTTTTATTTCTGACATAAAAATTTATTTAAATTTAACACCTTCCGACTTAAGTACCTCTTCTTTCTTTTTGTTACCGCGATTATATCCACCACTTTGGCCATCACTACGAATCACCCGGTGACAAGGAATATTTGGATTGTAATTTTTATTTAAAATATTTCCCACCGCCCGACAAGCCTTTGGATTACCGGCTAATTCGGCCACTTGTTTGTAGGTTAATACTTGTCCAGTCGGTATTTTTTTTACTACAGCAAAAACCTTGTGCGTAAAAATTTTTTTATTTTTCATTTTTTAAAATAATTCTATATACTACTCCGGCTTTATCATCAGATACAAATACCACACCACCGGACTCAATCAAAATATCTACCGGTCGTCCATAAAGATTGCCGCGTTCATCCAAAAAACCACTGAGAAAATTTTCCACGCTCAGCACTCCACCCTCTTTATTTAAATGATATTTTACAACCTTATAACCAGTGGGTACACTACGATTCCATGAACCGTGATAAGCGACCAATAAGTCGCCCTGCATATCTTGTGGCCAGCCTTCTTTGGGAACAAATGCAAGCCCCAAAGGAGCAGAGTGAGCTGGAATATCAATGTGAGCGGGAGTTTCAAAGGGTGTCTGGCAAGGATTTCTAAAATAAGTATTTTTATCAAATTCAGTATCATGAATATTTTGTCCATAACAAACCGGCCAACCATAATTTTTGCCTTTCTCTAATATGTTTATTTCATCCGGCGGCAAATCATCGCCTAATAAATCTCGCCCCATATCAGTCGCCCAAATTTTACCATCATTCGGATTGATAGCCATAAAAACTGAGTTGCGCAAACCTTTGGCAAATGGATTTGCTTGTTTCGTTTTTAAATCAATCGCCAAAATACTGGCGCGACGACTATCTTTTTCACGACAAACATTACAAGATGAACCGACAGCGACATACAAAGTATCACCATTCAATAATAAACTACGAGTGATATGAAAACCTCCAGATGGTAAATCAATCAATTTTTGACCATTGATAACTTGTAAATTTTTACTATCATAATCATACATTTTCACCTGATTTTCTTCAGCTATATAAAGTTTGCAAGGATATGGGTTATTTGAATCATCAGCACAATTAAAAGCCAAGCCATGAGGATTTTTCAAACCGCTAATAATTGTCTTTATTTCCTCAGCTTTACCGTCTGCGTCATTGTCTACCAAAGCCACCACTTTACCATCAGAGGACAGACTCACCAATAAATTTCGCCTGGAATCACGCACCATCGCGCGTGGACCTTTCAGACCACCAGCATAAATTGATAAACTAAAACCGGGCGGCAATTTTAATGGTGTTTTCTCTTCAGCAATTAATTTCGATACATTTGCTACCGGAGTTTTTACCGCCACCCACGCTCCACGTAAATTTTTATAATAAAAATATCCAAAGAAAAAAAATACTAACGTTATTGCCAAAAAAATTGATCCAAAGAAAAATTTATTTTTTAACATATCCAGCATGATCAAAAACTACACCAACTCTTTTTTTCAAATCTTCCAAATCCGGAGCGTGTTCAGCCGATTTTGCAGTAGAAAAAAAATACACTCTTCCACCAGTGGGGCCTTCGATATCAATTGGAATAATTAACTCATGTTTTGGAGAAATTCTATTTTCACCAAAAGCCCGAATAGCGCTTTGTGGAAAACCTAATATAAAGCCAGTTCGAATCTCTCCCAAAACATTTCTTTCATAAGGACTGGTCTTTGCCAAAAAATCTTCCAAAGACATTCCTTCTTCCCAACCCAACTCTTTGGCAAAATCTAATTCATTTTTAATTCTGTCCAACAAGAGTTTTCTATTTATTAGAAATGGACCATAAATCATAGCGTCAATTCCATTAGTGGACAGAAAATCTATGATCGGTTCGGCACTTACAATAGTAGGTTCATCAATTTTACCTAAAAAAATAGCTGGTTTGATATTTAAAGCAAAACCAAGCAATTGAGCCTGCACATCTCTGCCACCAACTTTACGCTCTTCATCGGATAAATTTTCCCAAATAAATTTAGTAATTTTTTCCGCTTGCGTTCTTATTGGATTAATCGGTTCAAAATCTTGCCTAAAAACGCCTGTTGGCTCTGTAATCATAATAAATAAATTTTAAAACTATATTAATAATATCATTTTTAAAAAATAATAACTAGAGTTAAGTTAAAAAACATGCTAAAATAAAACTCAATAAATGCTTGACAACTCTCTATAATATGTTAATATATTATCACTCTTACTATTAGAGTGATAATACTGTTATTTTTATGATGCCTCAAAATTTTACCAATAAATCACAAGAACTAATCCAAAAAGCTGCCCAAATAGCTACTCAAAACGGCCAACCTCAGGTGGAACCGCCTCACCTATTTTTTGCTATGCTTGAAGATGAGGAAAGTATTGTAGCCTCAGTTTTACTTAAAGTTAGCGCTAAATTGATGAACTTGCGCGCCCAAGCTCAGATGTTAATCGATCAAATACCAAAACAAACCAATGCCACTCCGACTTTTACTGGCCAAATTATGCTTGGACAAGCCATGATGTATATTTTTCAAACCGCCGGCAATGAAGCTCAAAAAATGGGAGATGAGTATATTAGTGTCGAACATTTATTTCTAGCCTTGATGGCCTCACGTAATCCTATTAGCGATACTTTACAAAAAGAAAATGTGACCTATGATAACGCTTTAAAAGCATTAGCTGCTATTCGCGGTACACAAAAAGTAGATTCACCAGAACCAGAAGCGAGATATAATGCCTTAGAAAAATATGGAAAAAATTTAACAGATCTAGCTCGTAAAGAAAAAATTGATCCGGTCATTGGACGCGATGATGAGATTCGTCGGGTCATGCAAATTTTAACTCGTCGGACCAAAAATAATCCGGTCTTAATCGGTGAACCCGGAACCGGTAAAACCGCGGTGGTAGAAGGTTTAGCTCAACGTATCGTCAACGGCGATGTGCCTGAATCTCTAAAAGATAAAGAGATTATCTCTCTAGATATTGGATCACTTTTGGCCGGCACCAAATTTCGTGGTGAATTTGAAGAACGCCTTAAAGCCGTATTAAAAGAAATCAACGCGTCAACTGGTAAATTTATTTTATTTATTGACGAACTACACACTATCGTGGGTGCTGGCGCTTCGGAAGGCTCTATGGATGCTTCCAACATGCTCAAGCCGATGTTGGCACGCGGCGAACTTCATGCCATTGGAGCTACCACTCTCAAGGAATATCAAAAACATATTGAAAAAGATGCTGCTCTAGAACGTCGGTTCCAACCAGTAATGATCAAGGAACCGTCATTTGATGACGCAGTTGCCATCTTGCGTGGTATCAAAGAAAAATACGAAGTACATCATGGCGTACGTATTACTGATGCGGCTATTATTGCCGCTGCCAAACTATCCGATCGTTATCTCACTGATAGATTTTTACCGGACAAAGCTATCGATCTCATGGATGAAGCGGCTAGCGCTTTGCGTCTAGAAATTAATTCCATGCCGGAAGAATTGGATAAAATGAAACGCCAAATGATTAAATTTGAAATTGAAAAACGTGCACTCAAAAAAGAAACGGATTCAGAATCTAAAGAACGTTTATCTAAATTAGAAAAAGATTTAGCCGAACTAAAAGAAAAAAGTGGCGAAATTGAGGCCAAGTGGAACAATGAAAAAGAGGTGATCTCCAAAATTCATACCAAGAAAAAAGAAATTGATACTCTTAAACAACAAGCCGAAATAGAAGAACGTCGCGGCGATCTCCAAAAAGTGGCCGAAATCCGTTATGGTCGCATTCCAAATCTAGAGGGTGATATAAAAAATGACGAACGTAAATTGGCTGAGATGCAAAAATCTCACGGTATTTTAAAAGAAGAAGTAACCGAACAAGATATCGCTCAAATTGTGGCTCGTTGGACCGGTATCCCCGTATCCAAAATGTTACAAGGCGAAAGTGAAAAACTTACCAAAATGGAGGAGGTTTTAGGTCAGAGAGTAGTTGGTCAAAGTGAAGCCATAAAATCTGTCGCCAACGCTATTCGTCGCTCTCGAGCCGGCATTGCCGAACCAAATCGTCCAATCGGATCTTTCATATTCCTAGGACCAACCGGGGTTGGAAAAACCGAATTAGCCAAAGCCCTGGCCGAATTTATGTTCGATACCGATGAGGCGCTGGTACGTATTGATATGAGTGAATACATGGAAAAACATAGTGCGGCCAAAATGATCGGTTCCCCTCCCGGCTATGTTGGCTATGAAGAAGGCGGCCAACTAACTGAAATTATTCGTCGTCGACCATATGCGGTCTTGTTATTTGATGAAATTGAAAAAGCTCACCCCGATGTCTTCAATATTCTATTGCAAATTTTAGATGAAGGACATATCAAAGATGCCAAGGGACGTTTGGTAAATTTCAAAAATACGGTGATTATCTTAACTAGCAATATTGGCAGTCAAATGATTCTCAACCTCAACAAACATGGCGAATTTGGTTTTGACATCGGCCAATCTAAAACTGCGAAAAACAAAGAAAAAAGCATGCGTGAAAAAATCATGAACACTTTACACGAGCATTTCAAACCGGAATTTTTAAATCGTTTGGATGAAATTATTATTTTCCATTCTCTAAGCGAAAAACAAGTAGCTCAAATTGTGGATTTGCAATTGGAAAAAATTCAGATTCGTCTACAAGAAAAAAAGATTATGATACAGATTGATCAAACCGTGAAAAAACATATCGCCACTGTCGGATATGAACCAACTTATGGCGCTCGACCTATAAAACGGGTGATCCAAAACGAAATATTAGACGAGTTGTCACTCCAAATTATTGAAGGTAAAATTAAAGATGGACAAACCATAAAACTGACGATGGAAAAAGGGAAAATTAGTTTTAAATAAAAGATTTTTACCTCCTGTATTCAACAGGAGGTTTTTATTTGTTTCAACAAATAAAATGTGTTATAATTAACGTGACAATTAATTGATAACACAGACAATTAAAGTTATGAAAAAAACGCTAACTATTCTATTTTTATTTACCTTATTTTTGTGGCCAGCAATCACTTTAGCCCAAGCTGATTTCAATCCACAATTTATTATCTCTGACAAAGAAATGTTTGATTATGCCGGTTGGACAATTGCTGATATCCAAAAATTTTTAGAGGCACGCGGAAGTTATTTGGCCAAATACCAAACTGAAGACATCAACGGAAATATGCGCACGGCCGCCGGAATTATTTTTGATGCCGCACAAATCTATCAAGTTAATCCTAAATATCTTTTGGTCACACTACAAAAAGAACAAAGCTTAATCACCGACGACTCCCCTGCCCAAAAACAGCTAGATTGGGCTACCGGTTATGCTGTTTGTGATAGTTGTGATCGTAGTGATCCAAAAGTCGCTAAACACAAAGGTTTTGCCAAACAAGTGGATGACGCGGCCGGTATAATGCGTTGGTATTATGAAAATAAAGATCAATCGTTTATCAAAAAAAAGGATACACTGACTATGATTGATAATATCGAAGTGGTACCACAGAGTTGGGCAACCGCTTTTCTATACACTTACACCCCGCATCTGCATGGTAATAAAAATTTTTGGCGTATTTGGCAAACCTGGTTTAGTCAAAATTATCCCAATGGCACTTTGGTAAAAATTAGTGATACCAATACTACTTCAACTGACTTTTGGCTTATTCAAGACGGCAAAAAACGTAAATTCAAAAATTTTTCAGTTTTGATTTCTCGGGCCGATCCGAATATGGTCATTTCGGTGGCAGAATCTGAATTAACCAATTATGAAACCGGCCCAGACATCGTTTTGCCCAACTATTCAATTTTAAAAACGGAGCTAAGTCAATATTATTTGATTGATTATGATACTTTACGTCCATTTGCCAGCGAAGAGACTGTTCGACAACTTGGTTACAACCCGGATGAAATAGTCGATATTTCATCTTCAGAATTAATCGGTTATGAAAATGGACCAATCATTACCACTTCTTCTACCCCGCCCCTGGGTATAATTTATCAAATTACTGACTTAAATAATAAAACTTATTTACTTAAAGATAATAATTTTTACCCTATTACCGAAAAAAATCTTCTTGCTTCCAACTATAAAAATATTCCGATTGAAAAACATAAGAAAAAAGATTTGGCACAATACCCCATTATATATTCAGCACCAACTCTCAAGGATGGCTTATTGTTAAAAGAAGAAGACTCAAATCAAATTTATGTAATGGAAAATAACAAAAAACGCCCGATTGCCGACGAAGAAAGTTTTGGGGCGATGGGTTATAAAAAAGAAAATTTAATCACCATTAATTCACAAACTCTACTCAACATTGACGATGGAGAAAAAATATTTGTTAACGCTAGCTTATTAAATTCCAAAGACAAATATCTTGGAGATTCAGAAGCGGAAATTGAAGATCTCTACGGATCAAAATTACCGGCCTATTTGGTAGCCGAATATCCCAGCGGCCGAATAGTTTCCGGTAAAAATATTGACACCAAACGTCCGATGGCTTCTTTGACCAAACTAATTACTGCACTGTCATTGCTCAATCAAAAATATAAACCGGAAACGGTCTTAGTTTACAGTAATAAAAAATATGGTGTCGAAGGCGGTAATTTAGCTTTGAAAGATGGCGATAAAATAAAAGTAAAAGACGCTTTTGCCGCTATGCTGGTTGGTTCGGCCAATAATACCAGCCGAATGCTAGCTCAAAATTCCGGTGTTGCCGATGAAAAAAGTTTTATTAAAATAATGAATAAAAATTTAGATACCTGGGGAATGGATAATACTAAAGTGGCTGATGTGACTGGTTTGGATGAAAAAAATCAATCCACTCCACGCGATATCTTAAAAATATTTATCAGATCTTTCAAAAACGAAACGATTAAAAAAGCGGTCGGACAAACCAGTTATAAATTTAAAGAAGTTTATAGCAAAGATAAAATCTCCACTCACACTATCAAAAATACCAACAAACTCACCCAGCAAGCCGGTAACAAATATAAAATTATAGCTAGTAAAACCGGCTATACGGAAGAAGCCGGATCAAATTTAATAATGTTGATACAAAACAATACCAACAAAAAACAATACGTCATAATTACCATGGGCAATCCCGATTATAAAAACCGTTTCAAAGAGCCAAATAATATCGGCAACTGGGTTGCCACTTCCAAAACAATCCTGGCCAAAAGCCAATAATTTACTTAATTAAAATATATGTCATTAGTCTTTGCGGCCATTACCCCTCATCCGCCACTTTTAATCCCAACAATCGGAAAAGAGGTTATCAAAAAAATGAACAAGACAAAATTGGCCATGGAAAAAATGGAGGAAGAGTTATATTTGTCGAAACCCGACATTATTATAATCATTTCTCCTCATGGACAATTTTTCTCCGATTCTTTTACAATTAATGTTTGTCCAGAATATGAAACCAATTTAAAAGAATTTGGCGATCTGACAACCAAAATAAAATTCAAAGGTGAAATGAATTTATCGTCCATTATCAGAGATCGAGCCAGTCAAGAAAAAATACCAACTGTACTAATAAGCGAACCAGCCCTGGATCATGGCAGTTCGGTGCCTCTCTATTATATGGCCACTCATTTGCCCGAGGCTAAAATAATCCCTATTGGTTTTTGCGATTTGGATACCAAAACTCATATGGACTTTGGATATATAATCAAAGAAAAAATTCTGGATAGCAACAAGCGAGTAGCAGTGATCGCTTCCGGTGAACTTTCTCACACCCTCACTTCTGACTCTCCAGCTGGATACAACCCAGCCGGATCTAAATTTGACGAAAAAATTCAAGAATTACTCTCACACAAAAACGTTTCTGGTATGTTGCAGATAGAAGAAGATTTTGTAAAAGAAGCCGTGACCTGCGGTTTTAAAGGTTTTTTAATTTTAATGGGAATACTAAAAAACGTTGACTACACATATCGTCAATACGCTTATGAGGCACCATTTGGCGTCGGCTATCTAACCGCTAATTTTGTCATCTAACAATTATGATCGCCAAAGTAGCTTTAATCAGAAGAATGCCCAAAAAAATCGCGACATTGGATTATTTAGTACCTGAAAAAATACATTCTGAAATTACAATTGGTTCTTTGGTGGTTGTACCTTTTAGAAATCGTTTAGTTTTTGGTCTGGTTATCGAATTCAAAGAAAATGAAACGGAAGAAGCTCGAGGCAAATTGAAATCAATTGAGGAGATAGTTTGGAAAAAACCGGCTTTAAATTTAAAACAAATTAGTTTTGCTATTGAAATTAGCGAATTTTATAATACTCCCCTGGGTTTTATATTACAAAGCTGTTTACCACCTCTTAAAAAAACCAAAATAAAAAAAATACAATTAGATCAGCTTGATACTACCCGACCAATCAAGCCTCAAAAGCCAAAACTTATACTATACAAAGATCAAGAAGAAAAAGAAAAAATATATCAAGATATAACCTCTGATCAAGGTCAAACTCTGATTATTTGCCCCGAAACCAGCGCATTAACAAAAGCAGCCTCTTTACTGACCAACAAAAACACTGAGATTGCGATTATTAGCAGTGAAATTACAGAAAAACAGCTTTTTGAGTTGTGGATTAAAATACGCCTTGGTGAAATAAAAATTGTAGTTGGCACGCGCCGCGCATTTTTTATGCCGTGGAATGATTTACGCACCGTAATATTAGATGATGAAGCCAATCCCAATCATAAAAATTGGGATATGGCACCACGTCTACATAATCGTGAAACGGCAATGATGCTCTCTCATGCCCACGGCGCCAAATGTTTTATCACCACGCACACTCCGAGCGTAGAAAGTTGGTATTTTGCCATTCATAATGTCTACGATCTAAAAAATACTCTCTCAAAATTTGAAACTAAAACAATTAAGATAGTAGACATGAAAGAAGAACGCCGCGGCCGTAATTATGGATTTTTGAGTTTAGACCTATTGCAAGCATTATCCAAAACTAACAGTGATATTTTTATTTTTTTAAACCGCCGGGGTAGCAGTGCCTATGTTGGCTGTCGAGATTGCGGTTTTGTGGCCAAATGTCCACAATGCAACCGCGGTTTGGTTTATCATGAAAACACCTCGACTTTAGAATGTCATTTTTGCCGCACTAAAATCACTATGTTTTTAAGTTGTCCCAAATGTCATGGGGCCAATATGATTATGTACGGCGTCGGTACGCAACTGGTAGAAAATGAATTAAAGAAAAATAATACTTGGAATAAAAAAATTATCAGAATTGACAGCGATACAATAGATATTTATCCAAAAAATATAAAAGAAAATAAAATAATTATCGGCACCCAGATCGCTTGGGATAAAGTAGACTGGGATAAAATTGGTCTAATGGTATTTCTGGATGCCGACACTTCATTATTCATACCAGAATATAAAATGTCCGAAAACTTATGGTGGCAAATACGTGATGCTCAGTTTCGTCTCCACGAAAAATCCGAGATTATGATTCAGACCGGACACCGTGAACACCAAATTTTTTCCAACTTATACGATCCGGAAAAATTTTACAACCAAGAAATAAACGAACGTAAACTATTCTCTTATCCGCCTTTTGGTTATCTGATCAGACTATACCACGGTGATCAAAGTCAAACTGTTTCCAAACAAGCGGTCGACGACCTATATCAGCACCTGCAAACCTTGACTAAAAACCGAGAAGATATTACAATATCCAGTCCTCTGCCATTTTCCCCGTTTTATTTAAACAGACAATACTGGTACGGAATAATGATAAAAGTAAGTTTTGAAAAATATAAACAAATTACCAAATTTTTAGCCCAAAATACCCCCGATAGCTGGAAATTTGATCCTAACCCCAATAATTTATTATCCTTTTAATATGTTTTTAGAAGTTATTACCGAACCAAACCCAATTTTACATCAAACCGGCCGCGAACTTGCCGTGGCTGAATTATCAACTCCGGCCATAAAAAAATTGATGAAAAACATGGTAGAAACAATGTATGTTAAAGATGGTGTTGGTATTGCCGCCCCTCAAGTAGCTGAATCTTTGCAACTCTGCGTGATCGCCAAAAATTTTTCACCGTTAGATAAAACCGAGGATCTGATATTAATAAATCCCACTTGGACTAAGCTGTCTATCCTCAAATCTTGGGATACCGAGGGTTGCCTATCAATCCCTGGCATATACGGCGAAGTAAAACGTTATACCAAAATCAAAGTCAAAGCTTTAAATAAACATGGCGAGTCAATTGAATTTGAAGCCAAAGACTTTTCAGCGCGTATTATTCAACATGAAGTCGACCATCTCAATGGTATTCTATTTATTGAGAAAGCCCGTAACATCCACAAATTAGATTCGACCAAAAAAGAAATATAATTATGATTTCCTTGGTATATTTCGGTACTCATGATTTTTCCGCCACTATTTTGGAAACACTCATCAAGAGTGGACTTTTTGATATAAAATTAGTAATTACTCAGCCCGACCGCCCAGTCGGTAGAAAAAAAGAAATTCAAGCCTCAAGCGTAAAATTAATTGCTCAAAAATATAATCTGAAAATTGATCAACCCGAAACCTTAAAAAATTATATTTTGGAAACAACTGCTGATCTCAATATCACCTGCCAATACGGCCTGATTATTCCCAAAACTATTTTGGAGGCAGCTTTGCGTGGTTCAATCAATGTCCATACTTCATTATTGCCAAAATATCGCGGTGCTTCTCCTATTCAATCGGCTTTAATCAACGGCGAGACCGAAACTGGTGTTACCATCATGTTGATGGACGAGAAAATGGACCATGGTGATATTTTAAAACAAATAAAAGTTCCAATTGCTGAACATGACACTTATGAAACATTAAGTAATAAACTATTAACACTGGCTCCTAAACTATTGATAGAAACCATTAATGAATATATTAATGGAAAAATAATTCCTCAGATTCAAAAACATGAAGAAGCGACCTTTTGCAAAGAATTTACTCGCGACGACGGCCATATCGATCCAGCAAAAACCGCTCAACAAATCTATAATCTCTATCGCGGCCTCACTCCTTGGCCAGGGATCTGGACTATCTGGAGGGATAAAAGATTAAAATTACTAAAAATTAAACCGACAGAGGTGGCTATAGAAAATGGAAAACTACTTGCCAAAGATGGACATTTATATATCGGAGCTAATGAAAATAGCGCGATTGAAATATTGCAATTACAATTAGAAGGCAAAGCCGCTATGGATGTAAAAAGTTTTATCAATGGATTCAAAAATCTATTATAAGCATATGTTGGATAGAATCAAAAATATTTTTGAAAAACTTTTGGCTTGTACCGGTAAAAATGTGACATGTGCTTGTTGTGGAAAACACGCCAAGCGTTTTTTCCCGGCCGGTGTGGTAACCAAACGTATTCATGCTCGCTGCGCTTTTTGTGGCAGTTTGGAACGCCATCGTCTGGTAGCAATCATGATAAAACAGTTCCCTTTTACTGAAAAAGCCAATATTCTCTGTATTGCTCCGGAAGCGCCATTGACCAATTTTTTAAAATCATTATTTTTAGCCAAAATTACCACTCTTGATTTATTACGCCAAGATGTGGATATTCAGGGCGATGTTTGTGCTTTACCATTTTCAGATCATACTTTTGATGCCGTCATCGCCAATCATGTCTTGGAGCATGTGAACGATGATATCCAAGCTATGTGCGAATTACGCCGCATCTTAAAACCAAACGGCCGGGCAATTTTACAAACTCCTATCCATTGGGACTTGGAGAAAACCGAGGAGGACACGACTGCCGGTCCTGAAGAATGTTTACGTCGTTTTGGACAAAAGGATCATGTCCGTCTATATGGTCGTGATTTTATGAACAAACTCCACAGCGTCGATTGGGAGGTACAGATGCTTCCGGTATCACAAAATTTTTCTAAAGGAGAAATTTATAAAAATGGTTTAGAAGAAAATGAGGTGTTTTTCAAAATTACTCGCCTGTTTTAAAATATGAAAAATAAAATTACGATTACCAAATTACTATTTTTATATTTTGGAATTCGTATTTTCTCTTATATCTTCACCCCCGCGACACCGCTTTGGACACAAAATCCCATTAACACTCTGGTGTCGCTTTTTATTTTAGTAATTTCACTTAGATGGATAATTAAAAATGATGAACGCGGTTGGTATATAATACTGCTAGAATTGATTTTGGATGGAGCGGGTGGATACCTCAAAATCTTTGGAGTTTCTTTGCGCACTTGTTTGCTTATCGGCTCCATGATCACATATTTCGCACAAAAATTATACCGCGAAAAGAAAAATTTTCTAAAACAATTAACAACCGAATATTATTTATTCGCCGCTCTGCTTCTATCCGCCATGGCCGCGTCCGCCTATGGTATTTATCACGCTCATGCTCGCGGGACTGTAATATCTGACCTCATTCCCTACTTTTTCTTATTATACTACTTCCCCCTCTCTGAATTATGGCCATCGGTAAATTTTCGTGAGCTTGGGAAAAAAACATTGTTAGCTTTCACCTTTGGCAATGCAATTTTAACCCTCTTTACTCAAGTCGGTTTATCCTCACATATATTTACACTGCAAGATAGTTATTATCATTGGTATCGCGATGTCGCGCTAGGAAAAATTACGGCTATCAATTTTGATTTTTATCGCCTTGTTCTTAATGAGCACTTGATTTTAATTCCACTTACACTTTATTTTATCGATGATATTATCAAAAATAAAATCAACAAAATAAATTTTCTCGCTTTAGTTAGTTTGTTATTTATCTTGGCCAACAACCTCACTCGTATATATATGGTAGCGCTGATCATAGGTACATTGACACTATTTTCTATACGAAACTGGAAACGCTGGCTCCTAGTTTCGGTCACGAGCGCGTTGGCGTTTATAGCAATCTTTGTCACCACTCACACGCTTGCCAGTCGCGGTCATAGTCTTGGTCTAGAAATTTTTGGCCTGCGTTTACAGAGCATCGCCAGTCCACAGATTGAAGATAGTTCGCTCAGTCGCCTGCTACTGTTACCAAAAATTTTAGAAAAAATAAAAACCAAACCAATTATTGGTCAAGGCCTTGGAGACACTGTGACAGTTTATAGTCCGGTATTTGATACTACTATTACCACCTCACATTTTGATTGGGGCTATTTGGAAATTTGGGCTGAGATGGGATTGTATGGGTTGCTGTCTTGGGCAGTGTTCATCACCTATCTGTTTTATCTTTTTTTAAAAAATAAAAATGATAAAAATATTTCTGTCGCTATTTTACTTTCTTTTCTAGTGATAAATATCACCGGTCCGGCTCTGTTTCATGTTTTTGGAATTTTGCTATTGATATTTTTATACAATAAAAAAATCATCAACCACACTACTATATAACTAAAAGTTACAAAAAAGCTAAAAAACACCATCTAAATCAGATGATGTTTTTTTAACACAATTTCTTTGGCCGCTTCGTAATCTTTTACCTTCTTACTTTTCCACGGTAATTTGTATATGAAGCTCGGCAACCAATTGCTAATGCCCGCTCTACCACGCACGATTTTTTTATACAAAACCATTGGTACAAATATACCGGCCTTCCCTTTTTCAAACATTGTTAACCACAAATCCCAATCCTGAAATCTTTTTAGATTTTCATCAAACCCAGGGAAATCTCTGGCACGAATTAGCGTGGTTGTATCAATATAATTATTTTTTTTCACATCATCGGCATTGAATTCCTGACTTTTTATTTTTTTAAAACCAAAAAGAAATTGGCTATAACAATAGCTAACCTCTGGATAGCGATTGAGCTTAGCAATCATTTCTTTAAACATATACGGATAACAAATCGTATCCGCATCCACAAAAATTACGAATTCGCCTTTAGCTACTTTGAAACCATTATTTCTGGCGGCTGGAGCTCCTTTATTTTCTTGATTGATAATTTTAACTACTTTGGATTTTGCTAAATCGTTTTTTAAAATTTCTTTTGACACTTGAGAAAAATTATCCGTACTGCCATCATTGACAATGATTATCTCTAAAGGATTATTAGGTAAATTTATTTGTTGGCGCAAAATTGAAGCAACGCAAGCACAGAGTGTATGGGAGTGATTGAAAACCGGGACAACAACACTAATAACACCATTCATATTATTGCAATTTCAAAATTTCTTTAGACCAACGAAAATTATTTAAGACCCTCTCTTGTCCGGCTTGGGCAAATTTTTTAGCGAGTTCCTGATCTGATAACAATCTTACTATGGCCGACACTACATTTTGCGTTTGATAAGTATCAACTATCAAACCGGTTTGTTCATCCAAAACAGCTTCCTCTACCCCACCCACTCGACCAGCCACCACTGGCAGACCACAAGCCGCGGCCTCCAAAAATACAGTGCCCCAGCCCTCTTCATGATTTTCATCTTTGTGGGTTAACAAAACAAATAAATCCGCCAAATGATAATATTTTATTAATTCCGATCGCTCCACGCTTCCTAGAAATCGTACTACATTCTGCAAAGATTTTTTTTGTACCATTTCAAAAACTTCTTTATTCTTTGGCCCATCACCCACCACCAGCCAAACAATATTTGGTATCTTTTTTAAAATCTCCGATAACGAATTTACCAAATGAGGGTAACCTTTCCCCTCTACCATACGCGCTACCGTAATGATTACTTTCTTGCCATTCAAAGCCAAACGCGAACGCAATAAATCTATTTCCGACTGATCTACCATCGTAGTGTCAAAAAATTTATCACTAGGACAAGGGTAGATCACTTTCACATCAACTAAATTTTCCACGACCGTCTGTAATTTATTTTTTAAAAATTCGCTATTGACCACAACACTCTGAGCGGCCCGAACTAACTTTATAAATTTTTTTCGTTTAGACTGATTAGTCACCGCCATTTCAATATCGGTACCATGTAAAAATAATATATAAGGAACTTTTTTAAGTTTTTGAATCAAATAAGCTACATAGCCGACGGGTAACACATGATTAATATACAACATTTCAATTTTCTCTGCTTCTACCAAAGCAGAAATTTGAAAAAACATCCGCAACCATCGCGGCCAAATAAAATTCCAATACGGATTCAAACGATAAGTTTTCCAATTATTTTTATTATCAAATTCCGTCTGCTGTTTATGCTCAGGTGCGTAAATTACGACCTCTTGGGTGGGCAAATGCGACGATAAATTAAAGATATAATTGGCAATTCCACCAACTTGAGGTGGATATTCCAAAGTGACAATCAGGGTTTTCATACATTTTTCTTAAAACCAAAAATTTTGTAATAAAATTTTACAATCAAATCTTTATCCACGCCGCCAAAAACAAATAATAACAGACCATATAAAATAGCGGCCAATGGGATAATGAAAATAAAATGAATTTTGGTAGATAAATAAAAAGCCAAAATTCCCATCAAAAGAGCCGGCCAAAATGTTCTATTAAAAAAACCAAATAACACTCTCACATCCAAATATACTATTTGCCGGCAGAACCAAAAACCACCAACACAAAGCACAACATTGCTAAACAAAGCCGAAAAAGCGGCTCCAATAATACCGATTTTGGGTAATAATATCAAATTGAAAATGATATTTATCACCAAAGCTAAGGCCAATAAAGATGTTTGTATTTTTTGACGATTAGTGGCATTCAAAGTGGCGCTGGTAATAAAACCTAAATAACCAAAAATTAAACTAATGAGCAAAATACGCAATACTGGAATAGCTGGAGCAAATTGTGGCTTATATAATTTGATAATTATAGGCGAAGCCAAAGCTATCAAACCAAAAGATAATGGAAAAACTATTGTAAACAAATAACGCCAAGATTTCAGAAATAATTCTCCAATTTTTTCTTTTTGATCCAAAAATAAACTACTCATCACCGGATAAATACTAGCCGATAAAGCCACCGGAATAAATTGAAAGGCAAAAGTGATTTTATAGGGCACGCTCCACCAGCCCAACTCTTGCGGGCCGAGCATTTTGGACATTATCAAAGAATCACTATATGAATAGAGACGACTAATAATTCCGGCTAAAGCAAAAGGAAAAGCGAATCCCAAAAACAGTTTAAATATTCCGCTATCAAAATTCCAACCATATCTAAACCCATAAACTTTCTTCAAGGCCAGTGAGGAAAAAACAAAATTTAAAAAAGCTGGAATAGTATAAGCTAAAATTAGCCAATATAGCGGCCAATGATTGAAGAGAGCTATCGACCCGATAATCAATGTAAGTCCTTGAGAACCCACAATACCAATAGATTCATAAATTAAATTTTTACGGGCTCGAAAAATAGAATAAAAAACGGCGTGTAAATTGTCAAAAAACATTGTAATACCAGAAAGATAGACCAATAACTTGGTTGTAGCCGGATAATCCAAAATATTAATAAAAAATATGACTAACAAATAAGCACCAACGCCAAAAAATATTTTTGACCAGAAAACAGTATTCAGATAACGCTCACTACTATCAGGATATCTCGCCGCTTCACGAGTCAGCACCGGACCCATGCCGAAATCCGCCACTACAGTAAAGATAGTGGTAAAAGTAATAGCAAAAAAATAAACGCCGGTATTTTCTACCCCAATCAAACGCGCCACAAAAGTAAAATATACAAAAGAAATCACCTTTTGCATAATAGAAGCGGCGGTCAAAAATGAGGTATTTTGAGTGACAGTATAACTCATAACAGCTATATTTTACCCTAATTATAGATATTTATCAAACAAAAAAACACCCCGAATAAATCGAGATGTTTTGTAATTGTAATTAACGTTTGCTCCACTGTGGGGCGCGACGAGCTTTCTTCAAACCAAATTTCTTTCTTTCTTTTACACGTGGATCGCGGGTCAAGAAACCAAGAGTTTTCAGAGTCTTTTTGAAATCCTCATTCCACATCACCAAAGCGCGGGATAAACCGAGCTGTACTGATACGGCTTGGCCTTTTTTACCACCACCAGTGACAATAGCGGATACATCCAAATCTTTTTCTTTAGCCAAAGCTTTCAAAGGAGCGGTGACAATTTCTTGCCATTGGAAATAAGGCAAAAATTCCTTATAATCCTTACCGTTGATGGTAATTTTACCACTGCCCTTGCCAATACGAACACGAGCAGAAGCTCTTTTGCGACGACCAACAGCTCGATTGCTTTCAGTTGTACTAATCTTAATCATAAATTATTACTTCTTAAAATGTAAACGATTCATACGCTGATCGCGCAATTTGTTCTTTGGTAACATTTTGGCCACAGCCAAACGAATCGCCTCTTGTGGTTTTTCATTCACTACTGTTTTGGCAACCGCTTCCTTCAAACCGCCGGGGTAATTACTGTGATGACGATAAACTTTTTGTTCCATTTTCTTACCAGTAAAAACAATTTTATCATAGTTGGTAACCACCACTTTATCTCCCAAATCCAAGTGTGGAGTATATTTTACTTTATGTTTACCCATCAAAAGTGTGGCGATTTTGGTAGCCAATCTACCCGGAGCTTGTCCGGTAGCATCAATTTCAATGGTTTTTCTGTTTGTAGACATACTTTATTTTCTATTAAACAAACTCAATCATCGCTTCTTCACCAGCATCGCCTTTGCGATTGCCCAGTAAAGTAATACGAGTATAACCACCCTGTCTCTTGGCATAGCGAGGACCAATCACTTCCAACATTTTTTTGATGGCATTGTCAGTATAAAGGACACGCATCAATTGACGACGAGCGGCCAAATCATTGGCTTTGGCTTTGGTAATTAATCTTTCCACAAGCGAACGCAAGGCTTTGGCTTTGGCTTTGGTAGTTTTGATTTTCTCGTAGATAATCAAACTTTCGGCCAAATTAGCCATGAGCGAGCGACGCGCCGCAGTTTTGCGATCTAATGTAGCTTTTTTTACTAAATGGCGCATATCAATAAAAATCCTTAATAATTACTTTTTCTTAGAAACCTTCTTTTTTGGTTTATCTTCACTTTCTTCAACTGCTTCTTCTAGAACGGCCTCGGGCTCCTGGGCAACAAATTCAGGTTGTGTAGAAGCAACACTAGATAAAACAATTGAAAAATGATCGATTAAAATTTTGACAGACTGTTGAACGGCATCTTGTGGAGAAATAGTACCATTGGTTTCAATATTCACAGTCAATTTTTCATAGTTGGTAATATCACCCACACGAGTATATTCTACGCGATAACCAACATCTTTCACCGGAGTATATACTGAATCGGTGACGATAGTACCCAACGGATAATTCTTTTTATCTTTTTCTTCTACCGGTACAAAACCGCGTCCTTTGCCAACAATTATTTCCATTTCCAAAGTTTTGTTGGATGTCAAATTGCAAATAACCAAATCTTTGTTTACCACTTCTGCATCGCTGTTTTTAGCAACATCAGCACCAGTTACTGGACCCGGACCCTTTTTGGTCAAAGTCAAAGTCACGGAGTCATCACCATAAACTTTTACAGCCAATTGTTTCAAATTCAACATTATTTCCACTACATCTTCTTGAACACCGTCAACAGCGCCAAATTCATGTTGAACACCTTTAATTTTAAAGGCTTCTACTGCTCCGCCCGATAAAGAAGACAACAACACGCGGCGTAAAGCATTGCCTAATGTGGTACCATAACCATGGTAACACGGAGTAATAACCAAAGATCCGGTAAGGGCGGTTTCGCCTTGCTGAAATTCTACTTTGGATGGCAAAAGAAAATTCTCCATAATATTAAAATTAATAATTAGCGAGAGTAAAACTCGATAATAGCTTTGGGATTAAAATTTGGATTTTCTACTGTTGGTGCATTCAATACTTTAGCACTAGTAGTTTTGTGATCCACACCGAGCCAGGAAGGAGCCTCCACTTTCTGTAATTTCTCACCAATTCCTTCAAAAAGTTTTTTGTTCTTGGCTTTGCTACTAGCGGCCACTGCTTGGCCGACTTTCACACGATAAGAAGGAATATCCACTTTTTCACCATTTACAGTGATATGACCATGACTTACCATCTGGCGAGCAGCCGCACGAGAAGAAGCCAAACCGGCGCGGTAAACCACATTATCCAAACGAGATTCTAAATAATTCAAAAGAATTTTACTGGTATCACCTACTTTTTTGGAAGCTTCAGCAACATAGTTGGAAAATTGGCGTTCCAAAATTCCATAAATTCTTTTTACTTTTTGTTTTTCTAAAAGTTGTTTGCCGTAACCGGAAACTTTCGGGCGTTTCTTATTTGGGCCATGCTGACCAGCCGGATAAGCTCTCTTGGTCAATGGGCATTTTGGAGAATCGCACAATTTTTCACCGTACTTGCGGCATAACTTATGTTTTGGTCCAATTGATCTTGCCATAGTATTTTAATTACAATAGGGTAAATTATACTCTGCGTCTCTTTGGAGGACGACAACCATTATGTGGAATAGGAGTGACATCGTTGATAGATACCACATTCAAACCGTTGGTATGAAGAGCGCGAATAGCACCCTCACGACCACCGCCGATTCCTTTGATAAAGACGCTGACTTCCTTCACACCATAATTTGCAATCTTGTCCATCAAATCTTTCGTGACCAAAGAAGCGGCGTAAGGAGTAGCTTTTTTTGGACCTTTAAAACCAACCACACCGGCTGATGACCAACCCAACACATTACCATTGGGGTCAGAAATGGTGATAATGGTGTTGTTGTAAGTAGCTTGAATATAAGCGTTGGCGCGTGGCACCTGACGCTCTACTTTCTTTTTCTTGGTCTTAGTAGCGCCGGCTTTGGCCACAGTGGTCTTGGCCGCTGCACTTTCTGTTTTATTAATAGTTTTCTCTGTCATATTTTATAATCTGAGTAGTAAATTAACTGGCAACAGTTTAGGTCTTCTGAGCCGCCGGCTTCTTGCCGCTGACAGCAGTTTTACGCACATTGCCACGCACTGTGCGTGAATTGGTTTTGGTACGCTGACCGCGAACCGGCAAGTGTTTCATGTGGCGAATACCGCGATAGCACTTTACATCTTTCAAGCGCTTAATATTACTCATGATTTCACGACGTAAATCACCTTCGGTTTTAAAGTCCTTTTCCACGATCGCCCGCAATTTATCTTGCTGGGCTTCGGTCAAATCCTTGGTACGGATGTTGCCATCAATTCCAGCAGATTTCAAAATTTTGTTTGCCAATGTCTGACCAATACCGTAAACATACGGTAAAGCGTAGGCAATCTTCTTTTCATTTGGGATATTGGTACTAGCAATTCTCATAGCTTAGCTTATATATGTTGAATAAATAAATTAACCCTGACGTTGTTTATGTTTAGAATTCTCACAAATTACAAACACGCGGCCTTTACGACGAACGGTTTGACACTTCATGCAAATTTTCTTTACGGAAGCGCGTACTTTCATAGATAAATGAAAATAATTAATTAAGTAAAGCAAAAATATCAACCACTGCCGCGATATCCACACCTCTCATAAAGAGAAGCTACACCGCAATGGTTGATAATGTCGAGTGGTGATACAAAAAGAAAATAAATTTTCTTTTTGCGAACCACGCTGACATTATACGCGCACTAGCGCGTATAATGTAAAGTAAATTGTTTAGAAACGAAATATGATTCTCCCCTTACTCAAATCGTAAGGCGTCATCTCCACTTTTATCTGATCGCCGAGACTTAAACGAATTTTGTTTAGTCTCATTTTACCAGATAAATGAGCGATGATCGATTGGCCACTTTCAAGCTTAACGCGGAAAGTGCCAGCCGGCAACAACTCTTCGATTACCCCCTTTAATTCGATTATGTCTTGTTTGCTGACCATTGGAAAAATATTAATTGCTTATAGTTTAGCTAAAAAAATGAATTTAGTCAAGGGGGTAGACTGACCAATATTTTTATTCTAAATTTTGACAATATTTGGCTAAATATAGCCAAACATATCAGATTACGGCTTCAATTGTAGACTTATTCACATCCTCGCCCTTATGATGATAAACAAAAAATTTATAAAGCAAAAAATTCCAAGAAACTGCTAAAATGATATTAATCAATCTCACCAGTTTTGGTTCAAATCCCATTTTATTATGCCAAAGCCACATCCAAGCGATAGCAAATATATAATTAAAAAAATACATTATCAGATAGCGTTGAACTTCTTTTTTGGTTTGCCCGGTGCTTTTGAAAGCCCAAAGCTTGTTGAGATAAAAAACATAAGTCAACACTATGAGTTGGTTGACCATGAGCGACAGAATCGCAGACCAATGAAGCTGGTCGATAAAAATCCACAAGGTAAACATATCCAACACCACACCACTGATACCAACCACAAAATAACGAGCAAATTGTACACGCATGGACCAAAACTTACTGATTATATTTTTGAACATATTTATTCTAGTATCGCCTTGATACGACGTATGCCGGCTGAAACTGCTTCTTCTTTGACAATTTTAAATTTACCCATCGTACCGGTGTGTTCGACATGAGGACCGCCGCAAATTTCACGACTAAAAGTAAGAGAATTTACATGAGCGGAAGCAATCACATTGGGATCACCGATAGTATAAACTTTTACCTTATTCTCATATTTATCTTCAAACAATCCAATCGCCTTTTTTTCTTTAGCTTCAGCTACCGACATTTCCGCAAATGAAACATGATAATCATTATTGATAGCATAATTAATTAAATCTTCCACTTGTTTTTTTTGTTCTTCGGTCATTTTTTCCGGATGAACAAAATCAAAACGAAGCCGCTCGGCCGTAATATTACTACCTCTCTGCTGAGCATGTTCACCGAGTACTTGACGCAAGGCCGCATGCAAAAGATGAGTAGCGGTATGATATTTGGTAGACATCTCACTATGATCGGCCAAACCGCCTTTGAATTTTTGTTCCGCTCCGGCGCGAGATAAATCTTGATGGGCTTTGTAGGCTTCATCAAAAGCATTTACATCCACCGTCAAACCATTTTCCCGAGCCAACTCTAAAGTAATCTCCAAAGGAAAACCATAACTTTCAAATAATTTAAAGGCTTGTTTGCCGGAAATTTCCGTAATATTTTTTCCGGTCTTTTCAAAAGCCATTCTAAAACCGTTTAAAAGTTTTTCAAATTCTTTCATACCTTGCTCGATCGTATTTCTAAATTTACTTTCTTCTTTGGCCATTTCCAACATTATAAATTCGCGATTGCTTTCTACTTCTGGATAAACCTCTGCAAAAATTTTGATCACTTCCGTGGCAATTTTATCACAAAAATTTTCAGAAATGCCTAGTTGACGACCATGGCGAACAGCTCGACGAATCATACGACGGACGATATATCCCTGATCTACATTGCTTGGGGCCACTTGCTTGTTGTCACCCATAATCATTGTGGCAGTGCGCAAATGATCGGCAATAATCCGCATAGATTTGGTTACTTCCATGCTTTCAATATATTCTCGTCCAGATAACTCTTCAATTTTCTGAATTAATGGCCAAAAAGTATCAATCTGAAAAACATCTGCAAAACCATTGAGTACCACCAAAGTCCGCTCTAGCCCCATGCCGGTGTCCACATTGGTTTGAACCAAAGGTTCATATTTGCCTTCTTTATTTTTATTATACTGCATGAAAACATCATTCCAAATTTCCAGCCAATGATCTTCATCAGTACCTGGATTACTGCCAGCAGGAGGAAATTCGCTTTCCCCCTTCCAAAAAAACATTTCCGTGTCTGGGCCACACGGTCCGGTCTGACCGGCCGGGCCCCACCAATTATTTTTACGAGGCAAATAGGCGATGCGTTCTTCTGGCATGCCTAATGATTTCCAAATTTGGGCCGCTTCATTGTCGCGGGGAATTCCATTTTCTTCTTCACCAACAAAAACTGACACCGCCAATTTTTGGGGGTCTAATCCCAAATATCGAGGTGAAGTCAAAAACTCCCAACTCCATTGTATAGCTTCTTTTTTAAAATAATCCCCGAGCGACCAATTGCCGAGCATCTCAAAAAAGGTATCATGACGATTATCTCCCACTTCATCAATATCTTGAGTACGAATACATTTTTGAACATTGGTCAAACGCTTGCCTTCCGGGTGCTTTTCACCTAATAAATACGGCACCAAAGGATGCATACCGGCGGTAGTAAACAAAACAGTCGGATCATTTTCCGGAATTAAAGACGCACTTGGAATGATTTTGTGTTCTTTGCTAGCAAAAAATTCTAAATATTTTTGACGCAATATTTTGGAGGTGATCATAAATAGACGATAAAGATTACTTTTGATAATAACTAAAAATACTGACTTTGTAAAGCTAGAAACGATTGGATTTAAGCTTCAACCAATAACCGATGATATTCACCGCCGGATGCAATAAACCAAAAATAAACAAACTAAACAACCAAAATTGCCAAGACAAATCTATGAGCCAGGATACCGCCAACAGGGCACCAATTATCCAATCTATCTGATCAAATGGCACCCAGGGATGACCGGGAGCCACTCCGGCGCGCCGTTTAAAAAAACTTTTTATTAGATCACCAAACAATGCTCCCAAACCCAACAAAAATCCTATCATATAAATATCTTTATCCAAATAATCAATCACTGAAATAGAGCGCACCAGAGAGAACTGAGAAAAAAATAATCGTTGAATAAAAATAGTAAATACACCGGCAACCGCACCAAAAAATAATCCGCGCCAGGTTTTGCTATCACCAAACAATCTTTCACCCAAAAAATATTTCCCTCCGTCCACTGGATAATTCAAAAAATTTATTTTTTTGACTAGCACCGGCGCCATATTGGCTACACCCGCCGGCAAAAGAAACCAGAGTGCTTGTAAAAAATACGGCATATTACATTTTCAATTTACGCCACCGAAGCTGAATGTATATAAAATAATAAATACACAAAATAGTAGCCAGAATATTTATTATCAATAATATTTTATCAATCCATACCAGACTGGTATCCAAATACCAATGCGAATAGAAAGCCGCCAATACCAAATCTTTTAGATAGCTCAATCGCGGTGCGGGCTTGACTATCCAATCGCTATTGGCAAATTCTTGTTTTTTTATTGTCGCCAATAAAAATAAGATTGGCAGTATAAATAAATTGTAATAAACATAGCCACTATGCCCGGAAATTACTCTGATTAAAACCAAAACGAAACAATATAAAATATAATCAGTAAAAATATCCAAAAATTTGCCGCGGTCACTATTTTTATTTTGAAACCTCGCTAATGGTCCATCAAATAAATCTAGCAAAATTGCTACCAATAAAATATTTAGCGCCCAATTATAACGGTAAAAAAATAGATATAAACCAATACCAAATACACCTAATAATAATCTAAAATTAGTAAGTCCATTAGCCGTAATTTTTAGATTAGTCAAAACTATCAATATTTTTTTAAAATAAATAGCCCGCCAATTTTGTGATCTTAAAATAATTTTATCTACCCAATTAATTTTATTTTCCTCCATATATTTATAATATTACTCCCCCGCCCAGACACAAACCGTTTTTATAAAAAACCGCAAACTGTCCTGGCGTAACGGCGCGTTGTATTTTTTTAAATCTCACTACATTTTTTTCTATAATACAATCCTGCAATTCCTGACGGTGGCGTAAGCGTGCTTTACATTTAAACGGCAATTTGACGCTAGCTGATATCCAATACACTTCCCCCACCAAAATTTCTTTTTTAAATAACAATGAACTCGATTCATGACCAACCACCAACTCATTTTTCTGAAAATTTTTATCCAGCACAAACAACGGTTTGTTATCTTTGCTATTTATACCCAAATTACGCTGACCAATAGTATAATAAGCCAAGCCATCATGCTTTCCCAAGAGATTGCCATTTTCATCTACTACATTTCCGGATTTCACTTTTATTTTATTTTTCAAAAAGTCTCGCATCGGCACTTCTCCCACAAAACAAATTCCCATGCTTTCTTCTTTTTGCGCGGTTGGCAGATCAAATTTTAAGGCCAATTTACGCACTTGCTCTTTGGTATATTTACCAATTGGGAATAAAACTTGTTTTAATTGTTGTTGGTTAAGCTGATGCAAAAAATAAGTTTGATCTTTATTTTTATCTTTAGCCTCTTGCAATAAAAATAAATTGCCAACTTTTTTTAGTCTGGCATAATGTCCAGTCGCAATATAATCAAAACCAAGTGCTCGAGCTTTATTGAGCCATGCGCCAAATTTTACAAATTTATTACAAAGCACATCCGGGTTGGGCGTGCGTCCAGATTCGTACTCTTTATACATATAAGCCAAAACATCGCGGCTATATTCTTTGGTAAAATCCAAACGCAATAATTGGATGCCGAGTTTTGCAGCCACGCGCAAAGCATCATGATAATCATCACGCCAACATGATTGCGATGTTGAATTATCATCATAATTGACCATAAAAGCGGCCGTCACATCGTAGCCGGCTTTCAAGAGCAAAGCGGCGACTACCGAAGAGTCCACACCGCCAGACAAACAAACCAAAACTTTTATTTTGTTATTTCTTTTGGCCATAATCATAATTCTATCGGTTTGATATCTTCTTTCAATCTTTTAACTGTATATTTGAAAATTGGATCAAACATTTTATATTTTTTGAAAAATTTACGAGCGGTATTGGTACGAATCCAAAACATATCATCGGTACGAAAACGCATATGCAACATGATTTTTTCACGATCGTATTGCAAATAACGCTCGTTTCTATCCAAACCAATTTTACCAAATAAATCCATTTTATCCGCATCGCGCAAAACTATCGCTTCAAAATATTTATCGGCCACATTGTTCCAATGATAACGCACACTATATAACAAAATTATTTTTTCTTTTTTACTAAGTTGTTTTAATATTGGATCATTCCTAAACCAATCCTGACAAACCTCGTATGATAATTCATGGTGACGTTTAGTATTATCAACTTCATGTTCACGCGCGCGACCAACATCGTGCAACCAGCCGGCCAACTCACACAAAAAAACATTAGCTTTCTCCGCTTTAGCGATTTGCATTGCCCAGTTGGCTACTCGCGCTGCATGATCCGCATTATGACCGGCGACTGGATGAATTTGCATAAATTCGCGTACCTTACGCCGAGTGTATTTAATAATTTCAGTTTGTTTTTTAGTATACATACAAAATCATCATTATGATTTTTCAAAAATTAAAACCCAATTGACCGGATTACTATCCTTAATATCACCCAAATTCCTGATATCAATACCAACCCACCCTTTTCTGGTTAAATCCTCAATAGAATCTAAATCGGCCAATGATAATTCTTTTAATTCTCCCACACTATCCTTTCTATCGAATTTTTCTTGGCCATTGATTCTTTTGGAAAGAGTGAATAATCCGGTACCAAAACTATAATTGGTCAAACCAAAACCATCTTTAAATTTAGTCACCAAACCAAGTGGGTTATCATAAAAAACTTCAGTAAACACATGATCACAACCATTTTCCAAAGCCGATTTTATTCGGGCATCAGTGAGCGATTTGGCAACTCCTTGACCACGATAACGTGGCTCCACCTCTAAAGTAGACAGATAACCATATCTTTCTCCTTTTTTATCTATAATCCCGAGCTGGCCAATCCCCACCATTTTATCTCCTTCATAAGCACCAAACAAATGAAGAAGTGCATTATGTGTCGCCTGTTTAGCCAAAGTCTTGGCCAAAGAAAGATCTTTTTGTTCATCACGATTAAGATTACCATCATTTTTGACCATAATAAAAAAATAATCAACCAATTCTTGTTCGCTTTTAAGTTCTCTGGCTAAAAATTTTTTTGTTTCTCTCCCTTCTACTTGAAAACCTCTAGACTCTGTGATCATATTGATATTAAAAACAACTCTTGAATTATATCATTTTTTAGCGTTTTTTCAAGTAAACAAAAACCCCCCGAAATTCGGAGGGTTTAATGGTTGTCAATTAACCATTGCGACGAGCCTGCATGCAGTCTCGGCAATATACTGGTTTGTCACCAGTTGGTTGGAAAGGCAACTCAGTGATCTGCTGACCGCAGGAAGCACAGTTCAAATTGACACTGTACATCTGGCGAGGAGCACGGTTGAAACCGCCGCGACCACCACGATCACCACCACGTTCCTTGCGGAAAGCGCGGTTGCAATCGGAGCAGTATACTGGACGATCACCTGAAGGTTGGAAAGGCAGCTGAGAAATGTGAGCCCCGCATTTTGCGCAGGTCATGTCCACATCGTACATCTGTCTGTCAGATCCAAAAGCCATAATATAATTCCTTGTATATTCCCAAAATGTTGTTTGGAAAAATAAATAAACGACCTAGTTGGGAACATATTTTGGCCTTTTGACCTACTTTTGTTGCCCAAGTTATTGGCTATATAATAGCACATTTTGACGGTTTTGTCAATCTAACCTAATTTTCGCTATATAGTGCTATTTTTTTAGTGTAGTGATAGGACGACTCTGAGTAATATATAATTTCCCTTTTTCCATCGCCCATTCGATATCACAGGGGAAACCGTAATGTTTTTCGATATTTAAAAATAATTCGGCCGCTTTGATTATCTCTCTGCCGGATAATTTTTGTTGAACACCTTTTTTACCCAAGGCAATCCAATGATTGGATTTATTCTCTTCATCTTCTTTGCCTTTGATTTTTCCGCCTTTGCGAATGAGCATCTGATTCTGTTCACCAATATTAATATCCATGATACTCATTTCGCCTTTGCTGACAATATAGCTATCCGGCGTTACCTGCCCCGAGACTATCGCCTCCCCCAACCCGTATCCGGCCTCAATAATCATCTGGTCAGGATCTTCGGTAACCGGATGTACGGTGAAAGCAATACCGGAAATTTCGCTCTGAATCATTTTTTGCACTACTACTGCTACTGAAACATAATGATCAATAAGGTTTTTTTCATGACGATAAAAAATCGCGCGGGGAGTAAACAGCGATGACCAGCATTGCTTTACTCTCTCTAACACATTTTTCTTTTCGGTATTGAGATAAGTTTCCAGCTCCCCCGCCCAACTGGCAATAGACGAATCCTCTGCCGTAGCACTACTGCGCACGGCCACATATTTGGCATCTAATTTTTTAAACGCCGCCAAAATTTCTTTTTCCAAATCTTTGGGCATAGCAGTATCGTGGATGACATCGCGCAAAATGGCACTCGCTTTATCTATACTATTGGTGTCATTGGGATCAACCTCTTTGAGTCGAGCAATAATCTCTTCTTTGAGATGGGTTTCTTCTACAAATCTATCAAAAGCATTGGACAACACCACAAACCCCGGTGGCACTGGTATTTTAGCCTGGGTCATTTCCCCCAGACTAGCCCCTTTGCCGCCGGCAATACCGACATCATTTTTAGATAAATCTTTAAAAAATTTAATGTGGGACATATTGGTAAAAATTAGGAATATTTTAATTATACCTTTTATACCTAAAAAAAGACAAGGCTGGTTGACAAGAATAAAAATAAGTGCAATAATGGAGCGTTATTGTGAAATGAACATACGACACCTAATAAGGTGTACCTGTTTTAAAACAATAATGAGCGAATGTACTTTGAAATTATTTTTGGACAGTGACAATTTAGATCGCTGAATGTTGATAATTAGTTGTCAATAATTAGCGACCTAGGTTGTCCTGTCCATACCCGCAAAGGCGGGACAGCCAACCAACGGTTGCATACTGGAGAGAAAGTCCATGAACACGAAGACCCTGGAAATCCCTCAGCAGGCCGACCGCTGCGTCGTGCTGATCGCCCACCCCGCCCACAACGGCGACCTGACCGAAGACGACCGCGCCGCCGCCAGCCAGAGCAAGAGCGGCAACATCGAGTTGGTCGGCACGCTGGCCAGCCGCTTCGGCACGCCGACGGTCCACTCCGGCCAGAGCAACGTGTCCATCATGACGGCCGTGACCACGGGCCAGAACAAGATCACGCCGTTGCGGCTGCTCGACAAGCCGGACAGCCACCGCCAGGCCCGCAAGCGGGCGCGCAAAGTGCTCTTCGAGGCCTCGGCCAAGAAGCCGCTGGTCGTCGCCTACGGTGACCACGGCATCGTGAACAAGGCCATCGGCGCCCGCAACGTCGCCAGCAAGAACGGCATCAAGCCCATCGCCGAGGCCGCGGTGGTGTTCATCGACAAGCACGGCCAGGTGGTCGGCACGCACAAGCAGGATCTGCTGGTGCTGGCCGCCGCCTAGCGTCGGCGGGCAAGTACATCGCTCTTGGGGGTCGGTTTCCGGACCGGCCCCCTCGAGTGCTAAATATTTTTCTAGTAAGAATATTGAGCGCTGAAAACTACCTATTTATTGGGTAGTTTTTTTATTTTAATCTTATTTTAGCCAAAAAATAGGCTAAGATATTGACAAAAACCCAATTTTGTGATATTATTACTTGTTATTGTCAAAATGGACTAATCGTACTGGAAAGTGCTTTTACCCTAGCCAATAATGAGTGTGTGTACCTTTAAAACAGCCAGTTTAGTTAGTAATTAGCGGTAAAACTTATCGCCAGCTACTAACTAAGCTGGTAATCAACCCCAGTAACCACGGATAGCGTGGACTTCTGCCGGTAGGTTCCGGTGAAAGATGTTGGCGCTCTGTTCGCAAAAGGAGGTGGCCTATGGCCACGACCGGAATCGCTTTGGTGCGCCACGAAGCGCACGAGAACAACATCCTGACGCCCGACGGCTTCGAACGCGCACGCCTTCGCGGCAAGGTGCTCGGTCGGACCATCCAGATCCAGGGCGCCTACTCTTCGCCCCTGCCGCGCGCGAAGAGCACGGCCGAATCCATGCTGCTCGGCGCCGGCGTCCACATGGAGATCATCGAGGAACCCCGTCTCGGCGACTTCAAGAGCGATCAGCGCGCATCGCCGGACAGCCTCAGCAAGCTCAAGGCCAAGGCCGCGCAGAAGTACGGCGACGACAGCGACTCCAGTCTGGCCAAGTGCCTGCTGGACATGCCGGAGCTGCATCCGCTGATGCTGGCCCGGGCCGAGGAAGGGGCTGCCGCTCTCACCGAGATCGCGGCGACCAATCCCAACAAGTTCGTGATCGCCACGTCCCACGGCGTCGCCCGGATCGAGGTGGTGTTGCGCTGGCTGCATGGCCACCGCAACGCCCCCGAAGTCCTGGACATCGCGGACAAGCTGATCGAGCGCGGCGAGGTCGTCCTGGTGATGTTCGACATCGACGACAAGAGCGGGACGGTGACGTTCCGCGAGAGCAAGAAGCTCGACCTGCCGATGGACTGATCGGCAAGCACAACATGCGGGGTACACCCACTCGAACGGGGCGGCGGAGACATTATCCGTCGCCCCCAAGAGCTGAATATTTTTACTTTAAGAATATTGAGCACTAAAAACTACCTATTTACTAGGTAGTTTTTTATTTCAAAATTTCAAACTATTTTATTTTATTATTTTTACAATCCCTTTATACCCATCAACTTCTAATATATCCCCATCCTTCACGACCTCCCGCACAAATCTTGTTTGAATCACACATGGTATCCCCGCTTCTCGTGATAAAGTCGCTGGATGAGAAGTAATACCATGACCACCGTCGCAAACTATGCCAGCAGATTTAATTATCGCCGTAGAAAAACTTGGCACCACTTGTACACTCACGATGATATCTCCTTTGTTTACTTTATCACACTCATTGGGGTTTAAAACAATTTTTGCCGGCCCACGTGCTACGCCTGGAGACACCGGCATACCACTAAATTCGGTGGCATTTTTATCTACCTGACAAAATTCTTTAAATAATTCTTCCGCTTTTGTTCCGGTCACTACTTGTGTATTCTTACCTTTGCAATTCCAAACCGATAATTTAAATCTATTATTTATTTCAACCGATAAATCTTTTCCTTTTACCAAAGCGTCAAAAGCATCTCTGGTACGCAAAAATCTCACTTGCTTGATACTCATATACAATCTTTTACCAATTTCGGATAATACCGGATCAAAATAATATAAAGATTGAGATACAAATTTCTTGCGCTGTTCTTTGAGATGGGCGGCATCGCGCATAGCCGAAAATAATGCTAATTCTTTTTTGTTTAATTTTAATTCTTTTTCCCAGCGCTTTCTTTCTGATAGTGAATCTTTTAATTTGTTATCGAGATCGATCAATTCTTTTTTGGCTTCGCCTGCGATAGATACTTTCAATTTTTCTACTATTGCTTCATAAGTCAAAATTGGATCTTCGTAATCGCGCGTGATCCAGAAAAAATTA
>Ga0233425_10000595_pt1 | contig 92252 bp, 108 predicted proteins | sample Watercolumn_Towu_2_FD_181712 | JGI IMG/M metagenome (GOLD analysis project Ga0233425, IMG submission 181712) | Freshwater microbial communities from Lake Towuti, South Sulawesi, Indonesia - Watercolumn_Towuti2014_140_MG | ecosystem: Environmental > Aquatic > Freshwater > Lake | place... | reverse complement strand
AATCCCACCAGACCCGCTACTATAATCTTCCTTATCCGGTTCCACAACTGAAATTCAAAAATAGTTTTTTATTAAATTAGATTTGTTGGATATCATGGTAAATCTCAGTATTCGAGTTTTTGAAAACTATACTCTACAAGATGTTTTAGGCGAGATGCCACCAGCTAATCAGCAATTACAACAAAAACTAGAGCAACAAACTACCAAGCTAATACAAAATTTAGATAATAAATCAAAATTGGAACTACAAGAAATTTTATCACAACACCTAATGGCAAAGCAGGAAATGACCAAGTTTTCAGGCGCTCAAGCACTAGACCAATCTAAAATAGAGATGTTTCACGAGTTTTTGGCCAAATACATTATGGCAATAAAATCCAGATTAGACTAGTCTTTTTTAGAATTTTTGCATTTGCACAAATTTTTCGTATAATTGATTCCTTTTTTCTAATTCTGATTTTATGATGATCCTAACTGAATCGTACTTTTTTTCTTGCTTTTTTAGAAAGTCTATGGTAATATCACAGTCGCGAATAAATCCCAAAACATCCTGCATCTCTCTGATCTTACTGATAAAAACAGCAGATTCGTCATGATTTGTCAGCTCTAGTAAATATCGAAGTTTTTTGCAGTCTTTTCGCAGTTCATGTAGCTGTTTTATCTTCTTGACGTTTTTTGATACTATTGGAATGGCGTCTTCAATTCTACTAATTATCTTCAGAGTTATCTTTTTGAATTTCTCTTCAATCTTTTGCTGAGGGATCTTATCTTGGTTTATCTTTATCGTCTTTACTTCATAGGCAGATCTTGCTTTTTTTTGAGCGATCTCTAACCTGTTGTATTTTTTTTCGTCTATTTTTTTTATTATCTTTGTAACATCTTCTGATGTGTGTAATTCTAGCTTTTGTTTTATTATATCAAAGTCACGTATATTGCTATTAATCTTAAAGAACTCTTTGCGTAATTTGATGAATTTACTTTCTTTTGCATTCCGAAATTTTTTTGGCAAAATTTTCCACGCAGCATCTAATCGACGGATAGAAGTTCTAACATCATGAATATTCTCTTCATCTGGTTTTTCAAGATATTTTCCTAATCTTTCACTAGATTTAGCTATCAGTTTGTCGAATTTCTCAAAATAATTTTGTGCAGTAAAATTGTACATGACTTATTTTCGTGACCTTAGAGCGACATCAATTCTTTTTTTGAGATCCAAGTTCACATCTTCAACGCTTTTATCCCCATCAATTGCTACAAGACCATAAGTTTTTTGCATTGTTTGAAATTCTCTTGCTATTTTTTGTTGATACAAAATGAATGATTCAAACATATCATCTGAGAGGCCCATGTCTGCTCCAGATTCGTAATAGTCTAACGATGAATTTTTCTCAAACACTCTGTGAACTAAAGTATACGAGTCCACTTTGAGATAGTAAATCAAGTCTGGAACCAGAGCGAATCCATACAAGTCATGTGACCACTTTCTTGGTATTCCGCGTACTGTGTTTCTTGCCATAAGTGTGAATATGTAACGATCTGCAATGACAATGTAGCCCGCCTCTAGAGCAGGTATGATTTTTTGTTCTAACTGATCTGCAAAATCGGCTGCATAAAACAATGCCATGGTTTTTCTACCCAGAGACACATTTCTTTTTGCTTCCAGTATTCCTTCGCCTATGAGCTCAGATCTTTTGAGACCTGTATTGAGCACTGCATGACCGTCGGCCTCTAGCTTTGTTGTCAAAAGTGATATCTGTGAGCTTCTACCGGACGAATCAGGACCTTCTATGACAATTAACTTGCCTTTGTACTCTATGTCATGAAGATATGGAATCCCTTTTCCATACCATCTTATGGGATTTTTACTTTCTCTTTGCATTCTCATTGTTTTTCATTGTTATGGTTTGTGTTTGTGGTTTTTTTGAGAGTAATGGAGTAATTTTCTCTCTCATCATGTTTTGCTGCTCTTCAATGTCCAAAGTAGCATCAATGATTGTAAATCCTTCTGATTTTACCATGGATTCGTATTGTTCTATGATCCTGCCCTGAAATATTCTGTAGCTGTCGTACATGTCCTTACTTAGATTCAGATCCATTCCAGCTTCATAGTATTTCAGCTGAGGCCTTCCAGAAAGAATTCTCTCTATAGCAATATCAATCGGTGTTCTAAAATAGAATGTAATGTCTGGCTTTACTGCAAAATTGTATACTTTGCGCACCCAATCCGGATTGCAACCACGAGTTCCGTCTCGTGCATATGCAGTGTAGATGTAGCGGTCTGCAAGAACAAAATAACCTGCGCGTAAAAGAGGAAAGATATTCCTTTCATATCTATCTGCAAAGTCTGTGGCGTGAAGCAGACTAAATGTTGTTGGAGTGAGCTTTGCCTTCTTTTTTCCCTTTGAAGTTATATCCTTTACAACCTCTGATGAATTCCATTCTGTTAAAAACACATGATGGCCATTATATCGAAGCCATTTTTCTAGTAGGCGTATCTGTGTGGACTTGCCAGAGCCGTCAATTCCTTCCACTACGATTAGCTTGCCTGGAATTGGAAGTCGTTTATTTTTTAATTGTAAAACTACCATAGCTATGACACAAACAATGAACTTGACTGTTATCTATATTTTATCTATAGATCTTACATAATTTACTAGACTTCTATGGGATGTGGAGCATATTTTGAATCATATACTATAGAATAAGAAATGTCGGTGTTGAAAGCATCAGAGACTTTGTCAAGCAAATCCTCAAAGAGCATTTCTGGGAATTTGGACTTGGTTGGACGAATCTTCATTTTTATGAGATCTTCGTTTATGCGCTTTAGCTTTATTTTTGCGTCTGATTTTGCAAGCAGCTCTGAGAGAAGCAGTATTGAAGATATTTTTCTGATTGATTTTTTGTCTGACTGTACTAAAATGGTGTCAAACCTGTCAAAGATCTTGTCCAGTCTCTTCTTCTTTTTTGAGTAAATTACTGACAAAACTGAAACTAACTGATCATGATGATTTAGCTTACTATCGGAATCCATTCCAAAGGAAAGAAAATTCATTATGTTTTGAAATGTTATACTGTAAGGCGCATGTCTTAACGAATGCGCCAGAATTGATCTCTCATCTTCGCTAATGAGTCCTTCTGATGCAAAAAACCTCACAATATCTTCTAGATGTTGAGGAATTATGTCAGATTCGTATGCATAACGCATTGAGTTTTGGATGTGTATCTGATCAATTTTACCAAGAGAGAATTCTTTTGGATATTCTAAAGATAGTGACAATGTCCCTTCACGTAGTCCTTGGGCTGAAACTGTAATCTCGTCAAAGCGAAGTTTTTCCATCAAAATATCAATCACGCATGAGCCTGCAGCAATGGTTTCTGCTCTGCTACTGCTAATTGATCTAATCTTTGCTATTTTATCTGGTTTGAGGTGCACAAGTCTTGTACTGATCGAGTGTATTGATTTTGCAGATATTTTGTAATTGTGAATTTTTCCAAGAGGATAGTTTATTATGTCTTGGTGATATTTTGCCATGGAACGTAGCGTTCCTCCAACTCCGATCAGAACAGCATCATCTGAAATCTGAAGCTCTTTTCTTGTTGGTATCAAATCAAATATCTTGGATTTCATTTTGGCAAGGTCTTTTTCTGATATTTCTCCGTCGTCTCCGAATCTCTGCATTAGCCTTAGTGTTCCAAGAGGAAGGGATACAATTTTTTTAATCTTGAATTGATTTGCGCAGACTAGCTCAAGACTTCCTCCTCCAATGTCAAAGAATAGTACTGTTGGCAGACGAAGAGAGCGAATAGCTCCTGCATACGAATACAAAGCCTCTTCATCCTCAGAAAGAACTCTGAACTTGAATCCTGTCTCAAAGTAAACTTTGTTCAAAAACTCCTCTCTGTTTGCTGCCTCTCTTACTGCACTGGTAGCTACTGCCAAAACATGTTTTATTGATTGCACATCATTAATATCGCGAAATAACTTCAGCGCGTCAATAGTGCGTCTTACTGGTTCATCTTTTAGGTTGTTAGTTTCAGACAAGCCTTCTCCAAGTCTTACTGTTATTGCCTCATGCTGATAAGCTTGGTAAGAATTGTCTGGGGTGATATTGAAATTTACTAGCTTTACAGAATTTGATCCAAGATCGACTACTGAAATCTTCTGCATTTTGTATTGTATTGTTTTCATATTAATGGATTCTTATGTGTGTACACTGAACAAAAGATGACTCACTTGGTGACTTTTCTTATCATCTTTGGAGTAAGCAACCATTCTAACTTTCCCTGTAATTGAGGTTCTCTTGCGGTAGTGTTGATCTTGGCCAGACCACCCGTTTTCAGAGAAAGATCACATGTAGTCTGTTTTTGCGAGTTTATGATGTGATTTATCATGTTTGTCAGAAGGGGATTGTGACCTATAACTAGTATTGTAGGGTAATTTTGTTTGGTCATTTTTTTGCAGGCTTCGTCTGAAAGTCCTTCTGGTTTTAGCTCTGCAAGTTCAGTTAGTTTTACTTTTTTCTGATTTTTTAGTATGATTTCAGCAGTCTGTCTTGCTCTTTTTAGTGGACTAGAAAAAATATGGTCAATCTCAATGTCAAAGTCTGCAAAAAACTTGGAGACATTTTCAATTTCCTTTATACCTACATCTGTAAGTGAGCGTGCAGAATCATCAACTATTTTCTTAGAGCCGATATTTGCATCTCCATGTCGTAGAACAAAGATCTCCATGTCAGTTTGTCGCCTGCAAATAATTTATTTTATGTAACTGCTGTACTCGACAGTCCGAATCTGAAACACATTGCATGATCATCGTGTAATACAACATGAAAGCATTTTTTGCACATGCGATGGATGATCTTTCGGCATTCTGTACACCTGGCATAATCAATCAGTCCTCCGCCACACTTTCTGCAACTTTCGTCTGGCATGCAAGTTCATGTCTTTGTAAACTAAATATTGTATCCAAAATAGTTTTCTTATCGATACATATTCTCTGTTTTGATATTGTTTTATCGGAAGACCCTATCATAATGACTCTGGATTTTTGGGGAGCTGACAGAACAGAACTGCATTCAAAGGTCTTCACAGTTATGCGTATTTTGTGTAGGAACAAAAATACCTAGATCATAGTTTTTGTATCATACGTAATTCATATAGATTCTAAAACTGGGTAAAGTCTCTGTCTATGACGTTTTTGACCATGAATTGTTTTGTTAGCTTGTGCTTACCCGTCACAATATAGTTAATCGCATCGCTCATGAACATGGCGTGGTCTGCCAGTCTTTCTAAATAACGAAGTACGAGGGCTTCTGCCAGTGCACACTTTGTATTTTCTGAATTGATCAGCATTGGAAGTCTTTCTCGGTATAGTTTGTCGACATAGTCTTCATTTTCTTGCATGGTCAACGCTTTTCTGATATCTAATTCTGCAAAATACATGACTGCATCCTTGATCATGGTCTTGACTTTATCTGATACCTCAATTAACCAACTCTTATCACATTCTGAAATGTCCCCAAATGTTGATCTTACTTGGGTAATGTCGTATGCATATCTACCAAATCTGGTAAATCCATAAGAAATCTCAATTGATGAACGTATCAATCTGAAATCATCTGCCACTGGCTGGTATCTCAAAAAGATATCAAATGTAAGGTCAGCCACCTGAAAATATTTTTTTGAAATCTCGCTTGATATGTCGTGCACTTGGGTTGCGGTATCTTTGTCGTATAAATAAGAGTCAATTGCTAGTACGACGCTTTGTATGGCCAGATCTCCCATCTCTGCCATCAATGCAGAGAGATTTTTCAGTGGAGGATCGATTAATCTAGTCATCTAACCAAACTGCCCCTGAACATATTTTGCGGTTAACTCATTTTGCGGCTGGGTAAAGATCTTTTTTGTTTCATTAAACTCTACAAGATCTCCCAAATACATGAAAGCAGTATAATCAGAAACGCGTACTGCCTGTTGCATATTATGTGTGACTATTATGATTGTGAACTCTTTTGCAAGCTCTGTTATGGTTTCTTCTATTTTCTGAGTTGCAATTGGGTCTAGCGCTGATGCTGGTTCGTCCATTAGCAGAACTTCAGGCTGGATTGCCAAAGCTCTGGCAATACAAACTCGTTGCTGTTGTCCTCCAGACAGCTCCATTGCTGGTTTTTTGAGATCATGTTTTACCTCATCCCAGAGATATGCCATTCTGAGCGAGTCTTCTACAATTTCGTCCAAGATTTTCTTATCTCTGACCCCATTTAGGCGCAGACCCGCAGCCACATTGTCATAAATGGACATTGTTGGAAACGGATTTGGCTTTTGGAACACCATGCCGACTTTGCGTCTATGATATATTGGATCGACGTCTTTGGAGTACAAATCTTCACCATCTAACAAAATCTTTCCTTCGACTCGTGCATTTTTTGTCATGTCATGCATTCGATTTAGGCATCGCAAAAACGTGGTCTTGCCACATCCTGATGGACCAATTAGAGATGTTACACTTTTCTCCCTGAACTTCATTGTGATGTTTTTTACTGTGTGAATGCCGCCATAATACACCGAAACATTTTCAGCAATCATTTTGTATTTTCTCTCATCTGTTGGTTGTTTTTCGGACTCGTTTTGGACATTCATTACTGTAGTCATTGTTTTCTTCCTCCCATTATTCTGTAGAATAGTTTACCCTTTGCGCTGTTTTTTGTTGCAAAATAATATCGAACCCCAATGTTTATTGTCAAAATTATTATTATCAAAACAACGGCAGCTCCCCAACCTTGAAGTTGTGCACTGTCATACGGAAGCAACGACAATCTCCATATTCGAAGTGGCAACGCATCCATCGGGGAATCAAAGCCTGCAAAGAATTGACTGCTTCCAAGTACTGTCATAATTAGAGGTGCTGTTTCTCCAGATATTCTTGCGACTGCAAGCAAAATTCCTGTAATCATGCCGTTTTTTGCTGCAGAGAGAACTATTCGAAATGTAACTACCCACTGTCGTAGTCCCAAGGCCAAGCCAGCCTCTCTATATGTAAGTGGTACTAGTTTGAGTGATTCTTCGGTGGTCCTGGCTACAATTGGGAACATAATCAAAGATAGTGCAAATGCACCTGCCCATAACGAAAAGTGTCCTAACAACAAAACTATTGTCAAAAATGCAAAGATTCCCAAAACTATGGATGGAAACTCCATAAAGACATCATTGAAAAAGCGAACAGTTCTGCCAAGTCTGTTATCGCCAAACTCCGACAAAAATATTCCAGACATCACACCAATTGGGATGCCAATGAGGCTGGACATACCTATGATGATTATTGTTCCTTGGATTGCAGGACCTATACCGCCTGTTCCTGTGCCTATTGCACCTGGAATTTGCGTCAAGAATTCTATGGAAAGAGCGGCCAATCCGTTTTTGAAGACTTCTACTAGAATGCTTCCCAGTGGTATGATTGCAATCACTACACAACCAAGTACTACACCCATTGCAATTTTATCAACGACTAGTCTACCCTTGACATTATGTTTGAATAAAGATCTGTATTCTGCTCTTTTCTGAACTGATGACATCATGCGTTAATCACTCCTTCTTTTACCTTGAGCATTCTTGATACTAGTAGATGTGCAACAATATTGATTGCAATTGCGACAAGCAATAAAGTAAATCCGATTCCAATCAATGCTGGCAAATGCAAGGATGCAGGAGATGCCTCGATGAATTCATTTGCAATTATGCTTGACATTGTTTGTCCTGGCTGAAATAGGGTCTGTGGAAATGCACTAGGGCCTGTAGCATTACCAATTAGCATTGTAACTGCCATTGTCTCTCCTACTGCTCTGCCCAAACCCAAAATTGCAGCCCCAATAAGGCCTGTCTTTGCATATGGAAATATTGCGAGTTTGAACATTTCCCATTTTGTTGCTCCTAACATGTATGCAGCTTCTTTTTGCATATGGGGAACTGCACTCATTATCTCTCTGGAAACGGCAGAAATTGTGGGTATGATCATTATTGCTAAAATTATGCTCGCACTAAAGATGTCAAGCCCAAATGGGGCAGATGAGAAAATCCATACGCTTTCCCCAAATGTATCATGTAATGGATATTCTATATTGTATAACAAAAAATCTCTAAAGACTAACAATCCCCAAAATCCGTAAATTATGCTTGGAACTGCTGCAAGCAGATCAATTATCACAGAAAGCGGGCCTGCGATGAATTTTGGAGCCTGTGAAATGAACATGGCAATACCGATGCTAATTGGAACGCCCATTGCCATGGCAAGACCTGCCGTAACCAACGTGCCCATAATGTATGGTGCAGCACCAAACACCTCTCGTCCTTCTACGGCATTCCATTGAGAACCTGTTATGAATTCTAGTCCCTCATGTTCCCAAACTAGGTGTGACTCTGAATATAACTGAAATACAATCAGTACTATAATGGCTAGAACATAAACTCCAGCAACAGTAGCTGCAATCTTGAATATCTTGTCTGCAGAGATTCTACTAGGCGTTGATTTTTTGTTTATTAGCAATAATTATGACTGCATTGCTACTATTTTATCACAGATCCACATATTCTACTGATACTCTATAGATCTATATTGAACAATATACAATAAAGACAAAAACGGTATTTACTTTCTAATTTAAGAATCCTCATTGCAATCACTAGAGGATACAAAACAGACGCGTCGAGTACAGATTAGCGGAGGCTCGACCTATACAATATCGCTTCCAAAAAAATGGATTGATGAACTTGGAATAAAAAATGGCGACAACATGACCATAATCAAAAACGCAAACCGATCCATGACATTATTTCCTGGTCTAGGCAGCGAAAAACCGACAAAAAAAGCCATATTTACCATAAGCCAAAAAGACTCTGAAGAGTCAATTAGACGCAAAATTGTCGCTCTTTATCTTACTGGATACAAGACAATCCAAGTCAACTCTAAGGGAGTTAAAATCCCAACAGAGCATTCTAGACTCATCAAAGACTTGGTAAGAAAGTCCATGATTGGCACAGAAATAGTAGAATCTGATTCTGAATCAATCACAATTCAAATTTTGACCAGACTGCCAGAACTGACATTTGATGTAGCGCTAAGGAGAATGTATCTGATGGCTGCTAATATGCATCGTGAGGCAATAGAGGCTCTCAAAAAATTTGATGCCGGATATGGGGAAGAGGTAGTGAGAATGGATGATGAAGTTGATCGATTTAGCTTATACATGATGAGGACTCTAATCATGGCAATACAGCATTCCAGTATGATGTATGATGTAGGCCTTGAACAGCCATCAGACTGTCTTAATTATAGAACTGTCATATCAAGAATAGAAAGAATTGCAGACCATGCGGCGCTGATTGCAAAAAGAATAAAATTTCTAAAAGAACCCATAGAGCCAAAATTATTGCGTGAGATAGAGGCATTAAGCAATGATGCGATAACTTGCTTTGAGAATTCCATTTCTGCCCTGACAAAAAAAGACCACATCCTGGCAGAAAAAGTGGCTGCAAGCATTGCCCAAGTGGTAGAAAAGGAAAAGGAACTCATGTATGGCATGAAGGAATCAAAAAATTCTACCATAATCAAGTTCACGCTAGAAGACATTAGAAGGACTGCGGAATATTCTTCTGACATAATCGAAACAGTAGTCAATGGAACAATTCACAACATAATAAGTGAAAAAGAGTAGAACATCTTTAATAAAATGAATTTGAAACTAATGCGTTGCGAATAATTCTATTTGTAATGCTAGGTATGATTTTGGCTTTTTCGACAAACTATGCCTTTGCAACCGATCCGTATGAAACACAAAGTAACCGATTTATCGCAAAACCAACCGTGTGTGTGGTTGAGCCGTCTGACAATCTATCTACAAAAGATACAAAATCAGTCATGGATGAAGCAAAAAAGTCAGTGTATGACTGGATAATCCCACTGCATGAAAAAAGCAATAATCCAAACAAATGGGCAATCAACTATCTAGAAATACCTGCAAACAAATCCTTTGATCTTTCATCATGCAATGTAATAATTAATTTCAAAAATGAAATGAATGCAAAAGTACTACCCAATCTTGGAACGCACAAATATATGGATAGAATTTCGTACATTACAATATTTTACAAAACAAATCAATGTGTACAATCAATGATGTCATGCAAGACAAACAACGATTCTCTAATTGCACAGATAGGTGCAACATTACGGCATGAATTTGGTCATGCAATTGGCCTAGGACATTATACCTCAGACAAGTCAAAAAACAAAGAATGGTTTGAGAACCCGAACACCGCTCCATCCATAATGTTGGCATACAGCAAGGGACTGGAAAACGAACATGTTACATCTGGTGACATCAACAAAGTAATCGAAATTTATGGGAACTCTGGTTTTGTTAATCGTCATTTGCCAAACCCTAGGCAAACTTTACCTGTTGTCTTGACACAAATAATTCCAACAGATTTGTTCATCTCAGATCATTATGTTCGTCTGTCAAAAGAAACAAACACAATTCAAATTTCTGGCACATTTGAAAAGATGAATAAGCCTGAATCAGTGATAATAACAATAGTCAGGCCTGACTTTGAAATTGAAAAAATAAAGACGGTCTTAGACAGAGATGGCAATTTTGAATATGATTTTAAAGTCCATACTAAAATGCCAAAAGGGCTCTATTATGTTCAGGCTCAGTATAACAAAAACCTCACTCAAAAAAACTTGTTTGAACTAAGTTAACTATAAAAATTAAAAAATAGAAAAGGAAGTTTTTCTATTGATATGGCCTTCTGTTTTGTTTTTCTGCAATCATTGTATCATACAATGGTGATGTTGGTGTAAATCCAAGACAACCGAAAGTATATGTCTCAACCACAGAAAATCCTGTCTTGCCACCTGTTGTGTATCCTTCTTCATTGTCTGTTCTCGTGCTTATCTTGTAGTTTGCAATGGCACATTCTGAATATTCCATTGTTCTAGCAGATTGTCCAGCCTGAACCAACTCTACAGTAACATCAAATTCTTTATAGTCATAACCATGGATGGATTTACCACCATTCTTGTATGTTTGATCTACTGCTTGATGTAGGTACGGCGTGTCACCAACAACTCGAGTCAATGTGAATTCAGGATTTATGGTTCGTGTGGTTGTAAAACCAGAAGCACTTGTACCGAATAAATTGTTAGACATATCAAATAGCTGGAAATCATATGTCACAACTTGATCTCTGAACTCAAAGGTCACCCGTGGGTATACTCCCTCAGCAAATACATATACTGCATTTCCTTTCGGAGCATCTGCTGCTTGAATATTTTCAGTCTGAGATAGGCCAATTGTCAAAACAATAGATGCAATCGCAAGGACTGCAATGACAGAAGTTTTTTTCATATTTTGTGTGTTCATTATGTAAAACTGAATCGTACAATTACTAAAGAAGAATCTTTATTGATTTGGTATTGTATAGTGTTAACCATATACTATATAGTTTGAGGCAAACCTCCTGCGTGATCTAAACAAAAAATGTGAGTAGATTAATCCTTAACTATATAGTTCACGTAAAAAATGTAATCTATGTCGATTATTTGTAAATAACAAACTAGCTGATTTACAATCAATGAAGAAAACACTATCTGTAATACTTGGTATAATTTTGATGGCAGGAGTTTTTACTCCATTGGCTAGTGCAGCCACGCCAGAACCACCAAAGTCTGACAAGCAATTTCAGATAAATGGTGCGGGTGCTTCTTTTCCGTTTCCGCTAATTGATACATGGAGAGTAGAATACAACAAGCTATTCCCAAATGTCAATTTGAACTATCAATCAATTGGTAGCGGTGGAGGAGTAAAGCAGCACACTGAGAAAACCGTGAACTTTGGCGCCTCTGATGCGCCACTTACTGCAAATGAGCGAGAGCTTGCACCTGGAACACTGCACATACCAGAAGCAATAGGCTCTGTGGTATTGGTGTATTATTTACCTGAGGTTCCCCAAAGTGGGCTAAAGCTTACTGGAGAAAATGTGGCTGACATTTATCTTGGAAAAATAAAGAAATGGAACGATCCAAAACTTCAGGAAAACAATCCTGATCTTAAACTACCGGACCGACCAATCCTTGTCACAAGACGATCCGATGGTTCTGGAACAAGCTATGTCTTTACTGATTATCTATCCAAAGTAAGTGCGGAATGGGACAAGCAAGTAGGCAAAGGCAAAACAGTCCCATGGCCAACAGGAGTTGGTGCAGCAGGAAACGAAGGAGTAGCTTGGGCTACTAGAAACACAAAGTACGCAATTGGCTACGTAGAGCTTGCCTATGCAAAATCAAACGAGCTTACTATGGCATATCTGCAAAATGGCGACAAAACTGCATTTGTAGAGCCTACCTTTGACACTGTATTTGAGGGCGCAAAGCAATTTCCCGTAGAACAGATTCCAAAGCCAGAGCAAGACTGGAGCCAAGTAAGCATGGTTCTATCGTCAGGACAAAACTCGTATCCAATTGTGAGCTTTACGTATCTGCTAGTCTATGAGGAACTAAACCAGGCAGTATCTGATAAGGACATGGCGCAGACGCTGGTCCACATGCTACATTGGATGGTAACTGATGGGCAGGAATTCTCAAAACCATTGGGGTATGTGCCGTTGCCGCAAAAGATCCAAGATCTTGACAAACAAGGAATATCAAGACTAATGTTTGGAGGCGAGCAGATCTGGAACTCTGGCCCAACCAAGACTGATGCTAAATCCGCTGCACAGCCAGATACAAAGACTGATGTCAAAGATACCAAGAAAAAGACCGACAAAAAGTCTGACAAAAAAGACACCGAGAAAAAAACTGACATAAAAAAGAAAATCAAAAAACCGACCAAAAAGACCACAACCAGCAAAACAACTGTCAACAAGTGACAACTCACTAGCTGACACAACTATATTTTTCTTAACAATGTGAATCTTGATTTTTTTGAATCAATTTCCTCATGCATGTCAACGTTGCTGATTATCTTGACTTTGTAATCCATCCAATATTGTTTCATGTTTCTTCCAAATGTGGTTGGATTATCACTTTGTCTTTCCTCATTTTCGGAAAACAATTCGATATTGAAAATGTATTTTTTTGAGACACGAAACATTTCTTCTACTCCTTTTTTGACAGAATCGACATGATTGAACAGGTTTCTTGTAAAGACAAGATCTATTGAATTATCCTCAAATGGTATGGAGTCAGCTTGGCCCATTTGAAAGCTGAATCTTGGAAGATTTTTCTGTGCATGTGTGATTGCTATCTGTGATGTGTCTATACCCTTGATATCAAACTCATCTGAAAACAATTTAAGGTCATTTCCTGCACTACAGCCAATTTCAAGTACGCTTTGTGTCTTCAATGATAGTGCCAAATCTCGAATGAATTTTGCCATCTCTTCATTGTAATGTGTAGCATGGTCTTGCGCATATCTGTCCCAGTATTGTGAATCTAGTGCTGACATTGGCAGGGAACCATCTTGGTATCAAAAGTGCAATCATGTGGACCGTCAGACATTGCGTCAGTTGGAATCTCTTTCATGCATTCAGAATGTCTACCTTTTTTGCAAAACCAGCAAATCCTATCTGTTGTTCCTCCAATCGAACACGAATCCATAGTATGATCTAGTGTAATCTGTAAAAAAACCTTAGATGTATAGCAGCCACTGGGAGAAACGTTCGTCCTTACCCATGGCCACATCTATGAATGATTTTTGCAAGGATTTTGTGATTTTGCCCATTTTCCCATCCGATATGGTAACATCGTCTACTTGGGCAACTGACTTTACTTCAGCGGCAGTTCCAGTCATGAATATCTCATCGGCTGAATACAGATCGTCTCGTTCCAGCTGGCGTTCTGTGATATCCATGCCGTCTGATTTTATTATTTGAATTACAGAATCCCTAGTGATTCCTGCAAGACACCCAGATGTCAGAGGTGGTGTGTAAATTTGGCCGTCTCGTACAATGAAGATATTTTCTGCACTCCCTTCAGCTATCTTTCCATGATGATTTAACATAATTGCCTCATCGTATCCGTTTTTGAGTGCCTCCACTCGTGCCAAAGCCGCATTTGCATAGTTTGACGCTGCCTTTGCTTGCATTGGTTGTGATCTGGAATCTATTCGAAGCCAGCTTGAGATCTTGCATTTTGCACCTGTCTGCTTTCCTGCTTTTGACTCACCCATCTTCCATTCCCAACATGCAATGGACACATCAACCTTGTTTGGAGTAGGAGTCAGACCCATAGCTCCATATCCGTAATATGCTAACGGTCTGATGTAGCATTCCTTTAGCGTGCTTGCCTTTACTGTTTTTATTATTGCGTCAGTGATCTGTTCCTTGGTGTATTCCATTTTCATGGAATACATCTTGGCAGATCTGAAAAGCCTGTCAACATGTTCTGGCAGTCTAAATATTGCAGAGCCTTTTGGAGTGCTATAACAGCGAATTCCCTCAAAGACTGCTGTGGAATAATGTAATGCATGAGTTAAAACATGGATTTTGGCATCCTTGAATGGCACTAGTTTTCCATTCATCCAAATTTTTCCAATCTCTTTCATAGAATGTCGGAAATAAGCAGCCAATTAAAAAATCATCCGAAAATTTCACGCACAACTAAATATTGGGAAAATCAATAATATCTATGGAAATAATATCGTCAATTCTAGCCATGGTGCTGGTGGCATCAGGCCTTATTGGACAAGGATTTGAGATGAAAAAAATTCGCGCCTCGATTAGAACAGATGAGCAGCTAAACCCAAAGAATGTTTTTACTGACAGGCGCAATTTCAAATGGTACGCACTGATTGTTGCTGGATTGATACTAAGCTTTGTCAGATTTTAAAATTCATGCCTAGCTCGCAAAAAATTCTAGAGGATCTATATAGATCAGGTCTAAATATGGCGATCGCATAACAATACCAGAGCGTGTTTTGGGTAACGCCGGGCTAATTCTAGACTATGGCCCATGAACAAACCCAGCATGGCACTCTTGGATAACCAAGGGCGCCATATGCGATTTGTACTGCATTCAGGAAAAGGTGATTTTTGACCTTTCTGAATGAACAGCACGAATCGCTGTTTCTATGTTATTTCCAGAATCATCAACTACTATTATCACTCGTGATGTTTCTTCCTGTGCGTCCATGTTTAGGATGTTGAGGCCTGCCTCGCCGATTCTAGAACTAGCCTTTGATACAATCTGGTGGACTCGCCACATCTGATCACCAATCAATGTTATGACACCTCTATCGTACTGGATGGTGGCAAGCGAATCAAATCCTAGGAAATATCTTTCGTTTCGTTTAACATAATCAGAGTCCAAAAATAGAATTCTTGTAAACTCGATATCATCTTTGGTAAATGGCGACAATATTACAAATTCTGAATAGCGCTTTTCTTTTTCTAGTGACTCTAAGAGTGATTTAGCAGCAACACTTTCAATTTTGAGTATGGCGCAGTTTTTCTTACCTGTCACAATTTTGAGTGGATGGCCGTTTTGGTTATCGGATTTACGAAGTATGGTGGTGGTTTTTTTGGGGGTTTTCATGTTTGTTATTATGATTGGCATATCCACTCCGTTTTCTAGAATCTCTTTGATGGCAATTGGATCCAGTATCTTCATGCCAAACATGCCTGCAATTCTTGCTTCGTTGTATGACAGTAGTGCAATGTCTTCTAGCTCTTCGGAGACAATTCTAGGATCAGCCGATACTACGGCACTGTCTTTTTCAAAATCGATCCTAGCATCATATTTTTTGTGAAATAATATACCTAAATCTGCAGCAGTTCTATCAGAACCTCCACGTTCGTATGTTGTTTCTATACCATCTACTGTTTTGCCGATGAATCCGCCTATTGAGACTACCTCGTTGTTTCTAACAAGTTCTTCTAATGGGCCAAGCCTTGCAGCAGACTCTGAGGCAACAAAATTGGTTGATTCTATGTTGTTATCAGTAATTATAGGCCAAGCATCGTAGCTTGCGACGTCAGATTTTAGTCCTGCGCTCTTGAGTATGTAGCTCATTACATGAGACATGAGTATCTCTCCTGAGTATGCCAATGCACGCGAGCGTACCTCATTTGCAAATGATTTTGATTCTTTGGCATCAGAAAATGCTTGAGCCGCCTTTGCCAGGAATGCATCAATTATTTTTTGACATTCTAGCTTGTATTGGTTTGATACAGAACTGAGAATTTTTTGGTATGATTGCTTGATCGGTGTGATGTCTAAGAGTGTTCCTTCTTCTGCCTTTCTACCAATGTGTAATGCGAGATCGGTTAGTGATTTTTTTTTGCCATCATGCGTAGTTAATGGTGCAGAAAAAACCGCAATTACCTTGGAATCTTGCTTTAACTGTTTGATCCTGTTTACTATATCTGATACAAATTCCCCATCAATCCCACTTGCACTACCTCCAAACTTTGCGATAACTAGCTTTTCCAAGTAAGTTTGTTTGCAATCAAAACTACTTTTAAGGATCGCGTTATGTAAGATGCTGAAGAATTATTTCCGATGCTTTTTTTGCACCATCTGTTTGCATTGGGACGCGTTTTGATTCTATCTTTTGTGCTATTAGTGAATCTAGCTTGAATATGTCATCAAACGAATAACCTTCGTTTTTTGCATTGTCTTCTTGTTCAAAATGACCCTTGATTGGAATAAAAATCCCCGGAGTTCCATATGCTTTTGATTCATCAATTGTAGATTTTCCAGCCAGCGATATGACTAGGTCTGACGCGTAGATTACTTCATGCAAATTATTTACAAAACCGAGATTTCTCACATTTTTGTACTCAATTTTTAGTGATGGCCCTGACACTAAGACTAGATCCAGATCTTTTTGCTTGGAGACTGCTTCTATTGTTTTTTCAATCAGAAATTTGCCTGCATCTGTGCCACCAACGCTTGCTACTATGGTTTTGTTTTCAAATGAGAATTTTTTTCTCAACTCGTCTCTGCTCTGAGAAATAGGCCTAACTATCGGCCCAACTCGCTTGATATTGTTCTGGTCTGGGCCAGTTTCTGGCATTATTACAACACTACATTTTTGGATTATCTCCTTCATGGATTTGTTCATTTTTCTCTCAATTATGGAACTAATGCCTCTTGTAAAGCTAGTTTTCAAAATGTCTGTGATTAGTATGGAGGGAATTCCTTTTTGTTGTGCTATTGCTAGCGATGCAAAATCTTCATCACTGACTATTATTTTGGGGTTTTCAGAATCAATGAATTTTAGCGATATTTTCTTGCAGTCCTTGTAGTATTGGTAATATTTCCACAGCCAACCAAGTGAGCCTTGGAGTGCGCCATTTTGCACATCAAAATTTGGTGGTCTGTATTCATCGCTTACTGAAAATCCATAATCTCCGATAAGCTTGGCAGCACCACTTCCTGTGATGAATTTAGTTGTAGATTTTTCTAAAAACTCGGCAATTGCAACATCACGTGTAGCATGTCCTAGGCCTATTGGGCTGCAGAAAAATCCAATCTCAGTTTGGTTCAATGATTTTTGTGTTGCATCTCTCAAAGTTTAAATGGTTTCTGAAAAGGAATTTTGCTGGGCTCATAGTCCAGTTGGTTATGACGTCGCCCTTACACGGCGAAGACCCAGGGTTCGAATCCCTGTGGGCCCATCCACTATTCTCTGGTTTTACTGCGTTTTTTCTCTTTAATTCTCTGATTCATTCGCTTCAAGCCATGGGCAAATCTTTGCCTTTCATCCTTGTTCTTGAGAATTAGCTTTGGAACAGATGTGGGTCTGCCATCTTCGTCTAGTGCAACCGAAGTCACAAATGCAGTACCAGTAAGGGTTCTAGTTCCTTTGATCAGATCTTCTGCTTCTACTTTGACTTCAATTTCCATTGACGAATTTTTGACCGCATTTAGTCTTGCGTTTAAAATCAGCGCATTTCCGACATAGACTGGCTTGAGAAAGTCGACTCGGTCTATGCTTACAGTTACTGCATTATTTCTACAATGTCTGTGCGCTACTATGCCTGCAACAATGTCTATCTGCTTTAGAATTTCTCCGCCAAAGACATTTCCGGCAGGATTTGCATCATGGGGAAACATCCTTGTTATTACCTCTACTTTGGAGTCGTTTACGCTTTTTTGATTCAAGAATTCAAGTTATAATACTGAGATATTTCTTGTTTTGCCAACCTATGCTTTTAAGATAATTTCTTACACGAAACCAGGAAAACAAATTCAATGATCAACAAAACCTCAGATAAATCGCAAAAATATTTCTACTACAATACACAATAAAATATGAATTGGCTGATCTTTCCTTCAATGACAGGCTCATAATAGTACAATATGCAATACAAAAATACGAAAACGAGGCAACTCTGATTGAAAAGCTAAAAACCATATTGGCTGAAAAGGATGCACAAAGAAGTATTGATACTCTTATTGGAACACAACGAGTGCGCAGAATTGGCCCTGAAATCCTGCAAAACAATGTATCTCATACGGAATTACCTGATCTGCCAGAAAATCTAAAACCAATAATTGATAGCTTGTAAGTTTCTGATCTAAATAAAACAGGCAATTTTTTAAACATCCAATTAGTATGTTTACATTACAGAAATTAATAAAATTGATCGATCTCCCTAACTTAACACGGCAGCCCCCTAAGTTAACACCTCCAGAGAAACTAGGAAACCAACCTAAGATTTAACAGTGTCTCAAACCACAATAACAAATAATCTGTTTGGAATTTAGAATCCACGAAGGCCTACTGGTCTTATTACTTCAGGATGTTGTTTCATCCAAGATATTTTGTCCTGCATCATTTGCTTGTCATGAGGGAAGGTTCCCTTGACAGTGTATGCGTTAGAACCGTGGTTTGCCCGAAATATCACATCATCTTTTACATTAATTTGTGATATCAGATCTTCAAGCTCATCCAACGCTTCTGTGTCTGAAACTGGAATGAACGGTTCACCAAACTTTGTGTAAAATTCATCCTTGATTCCATTTTCTAGGTACAGAGTTAGAGCCCCAACATAATGTGGAGCTGATTCGTTAATCACGTGTGCGGTACCGCGAATGTGTTCTTTAGAGTGGGTCTTGCCTCCAAGTCCTAGAATTATCATGCATGAGAGAATATAACCTGCATCCTTGGCCTTTTTGCATGCTCGAATTATTGTAGTAGCTGTAGCACCCTTTGTGACTTTTTTAAGAATTAGATCAGAACCACTTTCTATCCCGAGATAAAACATGTCAAGGCCAGATTCTTTTAGCAATTTCAATTCATCTAGAGTCTTTTTGAGGACATTCATCGGCATTGCATAGCACGATATTCTTTCTATTTTTGGAAATTTTTCTCGTAGATACTTGACAATTTTTTGCATGTATTCTACTGACAAGTTTAATGCGTCACCGTCTGCTAGGAAAATTCTTCTAGTGTCTGGCATTATCTTTGCCATCATATCAATTTCTGCTCTGACCTCGTCCCATGGTCTCTCTGAGTATTGCTTTGAGCGATACATATCGCAAAATGAGCATTCGTTAAACGAACAGCCCAAAGTTACTTGAAATATGAGCGAGTCTGCTTCTGATGGCGGTCTATACAATGGATAATCATAGTTTAGCATCATGATGTTGTATGGTGTGATTTGGTAATATTATTTTGTATGCGCACAAATACGTTTTTCTAGCTTTTTCAAACAATCCAAGACAATATGACAAACGACCCTTATGCAAAGCGCTTGCTTTGGTTTGTGTTTGCAGGCTCTCGTGGAGGAACAAACAGGCTCAGGCTAGTGCAAGCAATAAGGAAGACACCGCTTAATGCAAACCAGTTGGCAAAAGAATTGAGCCTAGATTACAAGGCTATCACTCATCATATTGGGGTTTTAGAGAAAAACAACATTATAACAAGAATTGGCGAAAAATACAACGTCACATTTTTCATCTCTGGGTTTTTGGAGGCAAATCTAGATTCTTTTTTGGAAATAGCACAAAAACTGGAAAAAAGTAAATAAGTCTAGCAACGGTGATTTTTTCTACATGGAGCAAACATCTGCGATTTTGTCTGGCGTATCTATTGCTAACATGATAGTGCTTGGAATCTTGATGTTTATCTTTGGAAGGATGTATGTTAGAACCAAGGCACAACTGCCTCTTGGCATGATTGTCTTTTCTGTAATGCTATTTTTGCATAATACGATTGGTGCATATGCATACTTTTCCATGTCGACACTATTTGCGCCAGAAATATTTCCATATTTGCTTGGCGTTCACATTGCCGAACTTGCAGGAATTTTGATCTTTCTAAAAATCACAATGGACTAATCATCTAGGGCTACAATCAACTCGGCTTCAGAATCGTACTCAAAAATAAAACAAGGCTTCCCGCTGCCACGGTTACGATCATAAATGGAAATCCTATTTTGAAAAACTGGTTAAAAGAAATTTTGTGGCCATATTTTTCTGAGAGTCCTATGGCTATGACCCCTGCACTGGAGCCTATGAGTGTGCCATTTCCGCCCAATCCGACTCCTAAGGCCAATGCCCACCATAAAGGACTGATGGCACTGCCCGATCCTACATATGTGGAATCTTGATTTAGTATTTCAATTAGGGGTATCATGGTCGCGGCAAATGGAATGTTGTCCACAAATGCACTTGAAATGGTTGATACCCATATAATCATAAAAAAGCTTGATGCAGGATCTCCTCCCGTGATCTTGAGTGATGTCTTTGCTAATGCTTCGATCATGCCAGTTTCCTCTGCCACACTTATTGTGATAAAAAGACAGGCAAAGAAAATCAGTGTAGTCCAATCCACTTCATGCAGTACCTTTTCGGGTTTTACTTTAGATATGATGAGTAAAACACCGGCTCCTCCAAGCGCAATAATTGATGGCTCTAGATGCAAAAATCCATGAACAACAAATAGTGCTATTGTCACAAACAGCACTGATAGTGATTTTATCAAAAGAGACTTGTCCTTGATCAGGGATTTTTCATCTTGGCTTAATAGCTCATCAATGTTTTGCGGCACTGCCTTTAACTCTTTTCTAAAAAAGACTCTGAACAAAACTAACGATACTGCTAGTGTTAGCCCAATTGTAGGTCCCATGTTGATCAAAAATGTGTTAAAGTCAATGCCTGCAGCTGAGCCAATCATTATGTTAGGCGGATCACCGATAAGGGTGGCGGTTCCGCCTATGTTTGATGCAAGCACTTGTGCAAGTATGAATGGAATCGGAGACATCCGAAACGTCTTAAAAATAGAAACCGTAATGGGGATCATAAGCAAAATCGTTGTGACATTATCTATGAACATCGAAGTCACTGCAGTAAAAACACTCATCATTACCAGGAGCTTCCACATGTTTCCTCTGGAGGCCTTGCCCATTTTGATCCCAACATACTGAAAGACGCCAGTTTCAGCTAGAACCGTTACAATGATCATCATTCCAAGCAAAAGGCCTATCGTGTTAAAATCAATAGAACTGGTAGCAAATTCAAAACTGTCCTCTACCTCAAAGAGGCCCATCGTGCTGCCAATTATGATGGCGATTATGGCAGTCACCATCACAATTACGGTTCTGTGAACGAGCTCAAAAGCAAGTACAATGTAAATGCAAGCAAGAACTATTGCCAAGAGGCGCAGCGGAATACTTGCGTCAAACCCTATTGTTTGAGGAACAAACCAGATCAAAGCAGGAAGGACACACAAAAGCAAAAGCCCAATGGCAGTCTTTGTATTAATTATTGGCAGGCCGCCAGACAAAGGTTTCATCAGTTACACTAGTAGGCCTATCTGAAAAGTCTTTTGTATTGTCTTGTAATAACACGTAAACTACGTTTTGTAGAGTTGTTTTTGCCCAACAAGATTTTTGTATAGCAGGCAAAGCCAATTGATATGGTTAAACTAAGTGATCTGCGAGCCTGCAAGCAGTGCCACATGGTGTACTTTAAGACAGCATCCGAGAGATGTGCGCACTGTAATGCAATAGCACACCAAGAAGAAGTCAAGTTTGATTAGTCTTGTAGATCTGTTTGGGCAAGTTGAATAGTTGCAATTTTGGTAATACGTAGTTTACTGCAATTTTGACTTGTTCCGCTTTGCAAAACTAATTTAGCTTCTGATTTTTTCTTCATGTTTTTGCAGCTTTGTTCATTAATTTTTTTACCGAGCTAATTTGTAACACTAGATATATTATCTAGTAAAGTTCGCAATGGATTTGTGAATCATCATCATTTTCATGGGAAAAACATACCTCATGTACAAATAAATCCAGACATGAAAATTGAGGATCTTGTAGAAATCTATTCGAATTCTGGGTATAACGCAAGACAACTCGGTGAGGCCGCAAAGCTCTTTGGTAGGATGATTGAAGATGATGCGACAATTTGCCTTACTATTGCTGGCGCCATGACACCAGTTGGGTTTGGTGGCCTATTCAAATCCCTTATCGAAAAGGGTTTTGTTGACTGGATAATATCTACTGGCTCTAATCTGTACCATGAGGATCATTTTGCGTGGAATCTACCAGTAAAACAAGGACATTTTGAGGTAGATGACATGATCCTGTACCAAAAAGACATTGTAAGAATTAGAGATGTGTATATCAAAGGCGAAGAAACGCTGAAAAAACAAGACAAGATCGTGCAAAAGATGTTTGAAAACAATTTCTTTGAAAAACCGTTTACCACTGCGGAATTTGCAAATTGGATGGGGAGATATTCTAAGGAACATTCAAAGAGCCCGGAAAAAAGTTTCGTCGTTTCTGCATATGATTATGATGTGCCGCTTTACATATCAACACTCAAAGACTCTTCGCTTGCGCTTGATCTGGCGCCCCTCAGACTTGCTAACAAGCCGTTTGAGCTAGACTTTGTAAAAGAGATAATTGAGCAAGCAGCGATTCTGTATAACTCAAAAAAGGCAGGAATAGTGGAGATTGGTGGCGGCGTTCCTAAAAATACTGCACAGCAAACGGGACCACTCTTAGATCAGATATTGGGACTAGGTCATGGTGGCCAAAATTACATTATTCAGATTACAGACGCCAGGCCGGATACTGGAGGCTTGTCTGGAGCCACGCTTCAAGAGGGAAAGAGCTGGGGAAAAGTAAAGGACTCGCATGAGGATGTGGTTGTAGTCTATACGGATGCCACTATTGCGTTTCCGGTATTGTGTTTGTATGCACTAAGCACGCAGAAAACCCGCAAGCCAAAACGACTGTACAAAAAACTAGGGCAGTACTACAAGGAGCTGTCTGAGACTTATTTTAGCAAAAAATAACCTCAAGAAAATCCTAGCATAGCCATACATGGAAAAACTGGAATCAACTATGGGCGAATCTTCAAGGAATTTATACCGTATCGCAAGTTGATAAAAGATGACAGAACATCGCATAGTCAAAGACATCTCGATAGGAAAAGATGATGACATACAAAGCATCTTTGAGCAGCTTTCAGAGTCGGGAGGCTTTGAATCAAGAAATCTTGCAGACGGCCTTGAAATTCTTTCCACGATGATAAACGATAAGGACTGCCTTAGATTTCTCTCGTTTGTGGCTGCAATCACTTCCACTGGCCTCAGAGGAATAATTACTGACATGCTTAGAAAAAAAATGTTTGATGTTGTCATCACTACGTGCGGAGCACTAGACCATGACATAGCGAGATACTTTTCACATTATCTGGAAGGATCATTTACTTTGGATGACTCTAAACTATTAGAAGAGAACATTCATCGATTGGGTAACGTACTTGTGCCAATGGACAGCTATGGACCAATAATTGAAGAAAAGATGCAAATGTTTCTGGAACAAGCCTACAAAGCCGGCAAAAGGGAAATGTCCACTGCCGACATTACAAGGATGATTGGCCAAAATCTTGGCGATGGCTCTTTTCTGTACTGGGCATACAAAAACAACATACCGGTCATAGTGCCTGGAATTGTGGACGGTGGTGTGGGCAGCCAGATTTGGATGTTTACCCAAAAACACCCTGACTTTAAGCTCAATGTAGTAGCTGACAGCGAATTACTATCCTCAATTATTTTTAAGGCAAAAAAATCTGGCTCTTTGATGCTTGGCGGTGGAATATCAAAACACCACACCCTTTGGTGGAACCAATATCGCGACGGCCTTGACTATGCAGTATATGTCACTACGGCACAAGAGTTTGATGGTAGCCTGAGTGGGGCACTAGTCAGAGAGGCAATCTCGTGGGGCAAGGTAACTCAGAATGCAAAACAAACCACAATACATGCCGAAATAACTACAATTCTGCCGTTTCTTTATCGGGCATTATTGGCCAGAATAAAATAATTTACAAAACAGCTCTGTCTGAATTTTACTATTTTACAAGCAAAATTTCTTTTTTAGAGTTTGACACAACTCCGTGTGAGACGCTGCCTAAAAACTTGGAACCCCAATCTGCTCTGCCAAGCACAACCAGATCGAAATCTTTTTCATGTTCTAGTAGAGTTTCTCTTGGTTGTCCCTTTGCAACAATTTGATCAAACGCAATTCCGTTTTCTTTGCATTTTTCTTTTGCAATATCTAAATATTTTTGAGCATTTTCTTTTTCATTTTTTCTCCAACTTTGCTCTAAAGCGACATAGAAGTTTCTTGGAGTAGGAGCAAGAACATAGATGCCTGTAATTGATGCGCCAATGCCTTTAGCTATTGGGATTGCTACATTCAAACATCTGTTTAAGCTAGATTCATTTCCAATCGCAACAAGAATTTTCTTAATTGTTTTCATGCGTTAAACAAAGATAACTTTACGTAAATATCTTGCTCTTTTCTCAATTTTGAAATCATCTGTAATGTACGGATTTTGCATACAATACATCGTTCGTATTATACCGTTGATTCTGCAAGCAAAAAATTCCTAGTAATAATGGTGCATCTGTCGTTGTTCTAATCCTTCCTGCTCAAAGTGATTGTGTGCCTTTCCACCATCATGGTGTGCATGAACTACTCCGTCAATATGGCAATGAGTGTTATCGATTTCGTCTTTCATGAATATGTCATTGACGTTGAGTATCATGTTGGTCACCTCAACTCCGGTTCTGATGAATTGTTGCTTCACTACCAGAGTTTCAATTACACTGTCTGGTGACATCTCTAAAATTTTTCTTTTCTCAGAGTCGACTCCGTACCATTTTAGTGTGTTTTTTGGACAATTTGCATATTTGGCCCTAAGCTGGGTCAACGTGTCCAGTGTATCCATGCCTACGTTTCTTGCCAAGGTTATGGGGATCTCCTCTAGTGCATCTGCAAACTTTTCAATTACTATTTGCTCGCGCCCGTCAATAGATGTACTTTGGTCTCTTAGTCTAGTTGCAATGATTGCCTCAGTAGAGCCTCCTCCACGAACAACAAATGGATTCTCAATAAAGTTTCTCAGAACATAAATCGCATTGAGTGTATCTCTATGTAATTCATCTAGGTATCGCTTGGAATTACATCTTAGCAGTATGGTCACAGACTTGGCATTACGGCAATCTTCTACGAAGAGCATTTTTTCTCCGCCGACATTTTTTTCATAAACCTTTTTTGCTGAACCTAGCTCGTCTGTTGAAATATCTTCTAGACTTTTACATATTTTGGCCCCTGTAGATTTTTCTAACCACAAAAGATCATTCATCTTTGCTCTTCGTATCGAAATTATTCCATTCTTTGCGAGATATTCTTGTGCGATGTCATTGATTCCCTTTCTGGATATCACCACATTGGCTCCGGAGCTGACAATTTTTTTTATTCTCATCAGTATGTCTATTTTTTCCTGATTCAAAAAAAGCGACATTTGTTCCGGTGCATTAATTTGAATTTGTTCGTCGGTCTTTGGACGCATCATTTCCAGAGGCTCATTTAATAGCAGAATTTTTGCGTTCTCGATGCTTCTTGGCATGGCGGAATTGTCGATGGTTTTGTCAATTACTGTTCCTCGTATAAGCTGAATTGTATTTGTGTTGCCTGCCTTTTCCTCAATTTTTATGTCATCTACATCGATTTGGCCCCTGTGGAGATTAGCTATGCTACAGACTGCATCCACAATCAAGTCTATGATTGGTGTTTCCTCTGGAACAAGGCTCGTTATCGCCTTTCCTGCCAAACACGAAGTGACTAGCTGGCGCATGATTTCTTTGTCATCATTGTTTTCTTTTTTCTTAATTTTGCCTAGTTCGTCTAGGGCAAGTCCCAGAGCAATTTCGTAACCGCGAATAATTGTGATGGGAGATATGCCCATTTTCAATAATTCCTGGGATTTTTTTAGCAACATTCCAATTAGTATGGCAGTGGAAATTGTTCCATCGCCAACATGAGTGTCAACAGCATTGACTCCTTCGATGATTGCCTTGGCAGCTGGAAGCTTGAGATCAACTTTTCTCAAAAGCGCCCCACCATGCCTTGTGCATGTATCATCACCAAGAACATCGATGTAGACTTTGTCCATGCCTCTGGGGCCAAAGGATGTTTTGATTACATCTAAAATTATTTCACCCACAACCAAATTCAAATTCCTAGACTCTTCGACTCGCGCTATATCGTGACCGAGAAGCTCTGGATACTTCATCCTCAAAAATTATCTTCAAAATTATTAAATCTTGTCTGAAAAAAAATTCCTGATCGCCAAAATTTTTGATTTGCATTGAGATCTGATCTCTGATCTAGATAGCTGTTCCAATTCCGGCATGATGATTTTATTCAGAGCGTATACTACGTAATTTTATACGAATTATTGTTTTTTTTGCCCCTAAAAATATAATTTTTAGGTTATTTTCTAATCTTAAAACGTATAATACTTGATTTTTATAATATTTATATAATTTTTAGTTGTCTCTGTCCTGTGGTAGAAATAAATGGTTACGGAGTTGCCGTAATCGCTTTTCTTGTAGCCTCGCTTATAGTTGGAAGCCTGACATACAAGCTTGTACAAAAAAGTGGTAGGAGACTTATCGTTGCTGGAAAAAGTTTGCCCTTGGCCATGGTTGGGACAATGCTTGTGGCGCAATCGGTCGATGGTAACTCAACACTTGGATCTGTTTCACTAATCTATCAATATGGCTTCTGGGCAGGAGCCGTTATTCCAATTGGGCTGGGCATCTGTCTTGTACTTACAGGTGCATTTTATGGCAAAAAGCTCAACAAAATGGCCATGTTCACTTTGCCGGATTATTATTTCAGAAGATACGGAAATGCGTCCGAAGGAATGTCTGCTGTCTTGATGATAATAAGTTTCGTTGTACTGGTTGCTGGAAATTTTGCTGCAAGTGGTTTTATTCTAGAGACCGTTTTGGGAATTCCATTCCTGTGGGGAATTATTATTGCAGCACTCGTTGTATTGACATATACTATTGCAGGAGGGTTGTTTGCTTCTGCCTATACAGATATTTTCCAAATATATCTCGCAATTGGCTCTTTCTGGGCTGCATTCATTTTCTTTGCAGGAGGATTCTCTGGAGTTTCATTTGATACTATCCTAGCTAGTGCACCACCTGCATATCTTGATCTGTCGGGACTCTTTGATGTAGCTAATGGTGCACTGGTCAACTGGGCCGGAATACTGGCCTTGGGATTGGGTGATATTGTTGCACTAGACTTTATGGAGCGAGTATTTGCGGCAAGAGATCCAAAGACGGTTCGTAGAGGGGCATTCATGGGTGCGGGACTAACACTATTCACTGTAATTCCAGTTGGCATGTTGGGAATTGTGGCATTCCACTTTTTGCCTGGGCTTGAGGATCCATTCCATGCATTGCCAGATTTGGCCATTAATCACATGCCATTTGCAATCGGTGCGGCGATTCTGATGGGCGTTCTTGGAGCTTCCATGTCTACTGCAAACGGTGGGTTGCTTGCCATATCTAGTGTTATTTCAAGAAACATACTCCAAAGAATCATTCGAAAAAGATGGCTGGGCAAAGAATCTTGGAATGACTCCAAGTTGTTATGGATAACTAGACTGGCAGTCATACCTGTAATGGTTGCAGCACTTACACTTGGTTACTTTATACCTCAACCAGGAGTATACCTGATTCTTGCATTTGACATTGTGTTTGCTGGTGCACTTGCACCTTTGACACTGGGATTATTCTGGAAAAAAGCCAACATGCCTGCAGCTGTAACCTCACTCATTGTCGGCTCTGCACTCAGGTTGTTGATGTTCTTTGTAATTCCAGTAGAGTGGGCAGGCCTGGATACTATGATACCTCCACCAATATCGTTTGCATTATTTATCATAGTGGCACTAGCGACTCAGAAAAAGTGGCCTGGCAAAGAAAGACACGACGTCAATGATTATGTTCCGCCAGAAGAAGACGTCATAATGGGCGAAGACCTCAAGCATTTCCAGTCTTCCACAAATGGTAGTAAATCCACTACTATCTAGCTGATCATTGAGGACTAGAGAGACGCTGTTTCTTTCTCTTTTTGATCCTGTCTAGTATTTTGTTCTTGTATTGAAGGGCCCTGATATTGCCCGGCTCGATTTCTAGTGCCATCTCATAGTGTTTTAGGGCCTCATCTAGTTTTCCTGACTCAAAGAGCAGATAACCCTTGTAACTTAGTGCATACACGTAGTCCGGCTCGACTTGGAGGGCTTTATCGCAGTAAATCATGGCTGCCTCGTACTTTTTTTGGTGGGCCAAAACCCAAACCGTGGTACATAATGCATTGATGTGTCTTGGATCAATTTCTAGAGCTTTGTTGCAGTGCGCTATTGCCTCGTCTGGTCTTTTTAAAAAATGGAGAACAACTCCCTTACTATACAATGCACGAACGTTGTCGGGATCAATCTCTAGGACTTTGTCAAAACATCTCAGCGCTTCTTCATATTTTCTTATTCTGTTATGCAAAAAGCCCTTGTGAAGATAGGCATCTATGTTTGTTGGATCAATTTCTAAAGCCTTATCGAAGAAAGATGTAACGCCCTTTGGAGGAACCCCAAGTACATCAAGTACGTATCCCTTTGCGATCAAGGCGCGAATATTTTTGGGATTGTCTTCTAAGGACTTTGTGTAAAGAGAAAGGGCCTCCTCATATTTGCCGCGTTTTTTTAGCTCTTCTCCATCGTAATACAAATCCAGTGAGCTGTTATGTTGCATTTCAAGTGATTTGTTAATCAGGGTTATTGCCTCTTCATTTTTGTCAAGCTTACCCAATGCCAGTCCTTTGTTGTATAGTGCATCGGTATTGTTGGGATTGATCTCTAGGGCTTGCTCAAAACACGCCAGAGCATGCTCATATTTTCCCAATTCTCTGAGCGCCAGTCCCTTACGAAGCCAAACAACACTGTTTTTTACATCTGCCTCTAAAGCTTTATCAAAACACGCTATTGCCTCTTCAAAGTTGTTTTTTTTGAAAAGAGAAGTTCCCCTGGAGATAAAATCACTTGGGGTTTTTGTAGATCGAAAAAACATAGTCTTACTTGCGTTAGCGTGCTAAAGATTTATCCTTTGTCTAAATTAAAAAATGCGCTTAATTTGTGAATTTATCGCATAATTATGATTTAGGTCAGTATTGGAAGTTTTATTAGCTTGACACAATTCTGTTTTCTAATGGTAAGCAAGCAAAACTTGATTGCTGTATTGTTGATCTTGTTAGGCGTTTTGATGACTCAATTCAGGCCTGACGAGCCATTTGTTGTGGGACTTGGAGTGGGAACAATCGCAATTGCCTCATTATGGATACTTCTTCTCATAATTAAAGACTTTAAAAAGAAATAATCGCTGAATTTTTTTCCACTAGTATCGTCATATATGTGTTGATTTTACTGTGCTTTTATTTCTGTAAAAAAAATAAATTACATAATTTTTAGAGAAGAAGAATTTTTTTGCAATTTTATATGAAAATTAATATAACTTCTATTTCATATTATTACATGCCGGGCAAAGGGTATTCTACAATTGGACTGAAGTCTGATCTTCTGATAAGACTCCATAATATCACTGATACGTATTATCCGGGAATGTTTCTTCCCAGCACACTAATAATCATGATGAACGAGGTCAAACGCGGATACTATGTTGTAAACCTACATAATATTCGACTGGATCTTTCTGGGCGTTACAACTCTATTACGATTAGACTGGATGTGGATGAATGGCTCAAAGAAAATTACAGGGAACTCAAGGAAAAATATGAGCAAAAATACCATATTAGGTGCTTTAGCAGATTTACGAGCTATTTTTTGGCAAACCTCTTTGAGTCAAAACGTGATGCGCAAAACCACGTAATCAGGCTCAAAGAGTCTAGTTTTGAGTGGCTTCAGGAGGAATACGCCAAGTTCAAGGCTGGCAACAAGCCTGAACACCAAGCCGAGTCATTTGCTAAATTTGCCGATATCTATCTTAATGAGCTGTCAAATAAAATCAAAGTCGCAAAAGAAATCTTGACGATGCCGAACTTTACTGGTCTGAATTCACAAAATACTGAAAATTAGAGTGGAGTCATCGTATCTAGTAGTCTTGCATTGGTGACTTGGCCGTCCTTTTCCTGTATTTCAAGATCTACTGTGTATTTTAGACCGTTTAACATGAATCTGACTTGAACATCCCATGCTTGCCTTGGTCCTTTCTCAGGAATCTGAAATGTCTCGTTGACTCGAAAATCAGTCACATTTCCATAGAGCGCAGCGATTACTCTTTTTGACTCTCTTTCAATATCTTCTTTTGTGCTGACACTGGCCATGCCATTATGGTACCATATCAAGTATAAAAATTTTGTAAATTTTTTCAGGATAAACTAGTTTTATTTTTCCACGTTTGTGTAATGTTTTTTATTGAATTTTTTTATGATAAATAAAATTGCAATCGGAAAAAAAGTAAATTACGTATGCTTGTTTGTTATCTCTCTTAATGTTTTTGTCAAGTCTGTAAACAAATACGTAGTTTACTTGGAATGTTTAATTATTTGGTTACCATGATATATCTGATAAAAATGGGAATGGAGTTTTACGGCGAAGATTACAATGGAGCTGATGTTGCGCCATTTGTTGGAATCAACACATTTTTGCATCTGCCTTGGATAAGAACACACAAAGAACTAGTCCAAACAAAACCCGATGTTGCAATTATAGGCGAACCGTTTGATTTTGGAACTACAATTCGTCCTGGTGCACGCTATGGGCCACGAGCAATCCGTGCGGCATCAACCATTCCATCTCCTCCATATGAGAGATTTAATATTGAAACTGGGGCTGATCCATTTGGTACTTTTAAAACCGTTGATTATGGTGATGTCCAAGTCTCTCCAGGAGACGTAATAGAATCCCACAAAAGGATGACGCAAAAAGTCAAGGAGGTTCTTGATGAAGAGGGAATTCCAGTCATGCTTGGAGGAGATCACTCTATTACATTTGCAAATGTGCGTGCATTTGCCAAAAAATACAAAAATATTGGCATGATTCATTTTGACACCCACGCTGATTGTGCACCACAGGGACTTACTGGTTACAAGTACGATCATGGAGCTCACATTAGAAGAATAATGGAGATGGGTTGCTTGAAAGGAAAGAATTACACTCTGGTTGGGCCTAGGGGATACTGGCCTGGCCGTGACCTCTACAAGTGGATGTCAGACCAAGACTTTCAGTGGTTCACAATGCTGGACGTTGAAGAATTGGGAATAGACATGATTGCCAAAGAAATAGCTGATAGAGCCAATGACGGAACCGACGCAGTTTATCTTAGCTGGGACATTGATTCCTTTGATCCTGCATATGCACCAGGTACAGGCGAGCCAGAGCCTAATGGCCTTACCTCAAGAGAAGGAATGAGAATGGTAAGACTCTTGTCCAAATCATTTGATCCTGATAGGTTTGCAATGGACCTAGTGGAGGTGGCCCCGGCATATGACGTAAGCGATAGCAGCTCATACAATGGTGGTATAACATCAGGACTCGGCCAACGATTGATAATAGAGCTATTGGCAGGCCTCTCACTTACAAAGCGTGGACTGGAAAATGGCGACCCTGTACGACCGCACAACTATCGTGGAACTGGAAACACGTATCACTTTGACAAAGACATCCAACGTCCAAAAATACCAAAGCGAGACTAATGCAAATCAAGCTGACCATACAGGGAGAGCCTGACATTTCTCCTCTTGTAATAACAAATCAATATTCCAAGGCAGACGAGGCGATCTTTTCCAACCTGGTCGCAATGGTAAAAGACAAGCTTGACAGAAATCTCAGAATCAACATCAACGAATGCATAACTTTGTATTCTATGTTTGTTGTCTCTGAGCTTCGCAACGGCAAAACAATAAAACAAATTCAGCAAAATGCGTCTGTACTACTCAGGCCAGAACAGGTAATGATAGGAGTACCTGAATCTCTGAGAAAAATGTCATTTGAGCTCGCACTTGACGATGTCACAACAAGGCAGGTTGTTTTGGAGACACCAATTCTGATTTCTGACTATATACTGGGATCTTAAAATGATAGAAGAGCTAGTGCAGCAACTCCCAACGGCAACTCCCTACTTTGTTCTTGGTGTTGGATTTTTGATAGGACTACTGCACGCATTTGAGCCGGACCATGTTGTTGCCGTGGCCACGCAAAACTCCAAATTATATCATAAACAATCATCGGTTTCCGGCCGAATTGGCTCATCTGCTCTCAAGGGCTCTATTCTTGGAGGGTTGTGGGGGGCAGGCCACACTTCTATGATAGTTCTTGTAAGTCTGCTCGTCTTTGCGTTCTCGATGAACATTCCAAGCTCGATGTTTGATAACTTTGAGTTTGTGGTTGGCCTCATGCTTGTGGCGCTTGGGCTTTTTACATATTATAACAGAAAATCAATCAAGCAAAAACACGTCCACCCGCATTCTCATGATGGCCTAGTACATACACACCATCACACACACGACAAGGCCCACACCCACGGTCACAAATCATATCTCATTGGATGCATTCACGGGCTTGCGGGAAGCGGAAGCCTTGTGGTCTTGGCACTTTCTGCGCTGCATGATCTGCAAACCGTTTTGTCGTTTGTTGTTATCTTTGGGATAGGGTCTATCATAGGAATGATGCTTGTGAGCAGCGTCATAGGATTACCATTCTCGCTTGCACAGAATTCTGAGAAAATCAGCAAAATCTTGCGCTACTTGGTCGGCTCTATGAGCATCATAATGGGTGCCGGAATTTTGTACAACATCTTGACAAGTGCAAGTTTTTTTGGGCTGAGCATTAACTAGAATTTGCGTACGCAAAACCGATTCTTGGGAATGCGTATGGCAGAACCGACTCAAATTCGTCTTTTTGAAAATAACACTGGATTAGATTTATCTGGCGTAATGACTTGCAAAAATGCATTGAAGGAAAGCTACAAAGAATACGTCAAGCTTAACAAAAACTTACTCGCATCGATTGTTGTGGCAGTAATAGTTTCTGCTATTACGGCCCAGCTTTTGGCAGGTCAGGAGGACTATCTGAACAGCAGCTACACCTTGATAGTGGACCTCGTTGTTTTTTATTCCACATTTGGAACATTGTTCTATGTGGATAATAGAAAAAAATACCTAACCGAATCCGGCAAAATCGATTCGGTGTGGCTCAAAAAAGATCTGATAAAAATACTAACATCAGTTGGATCAGGCGAAATAGTTTATGTTGCTGTGAGGTGGTACCTACAGTATTATCTCCTTACAATCAATTATGAGCCGTATTTGGCTTCGGTAATTACGCATTTGATATCTGCAGTCATTTACCTATTCATTGTCAATCTTGGTGTTAATCTGACGAGGTTGTTCAAGAGTGGCACTTAACATTTACGTGGACGGCTCTGGAGGCGACAATTCCGGATACGGCTATTTTGTAAAGGAAACTGGCGAGTCGTTTTACCAAAAAAAGGCAGGAATTACAAACAACCAGGCGGAATATCTGGCAATAATCTCGGCACTGGAAAAGTTTGGCAGCGACGATAATATGACAATTTACTCTGATTCCAAAAATACCGTGTCTCAGCTTAACCATGAGTTTGCAATAAACTCTGAAGCTCTGCGTGAGCTTGCAAGAAAAGCTTGGTCTCTGATGGGAAAAATTCCAAATCTCAAAATTGTATGGATTCCACGAGCTCAGAATTTGGCAGGCAAAATGCTTGGCAGCTAGAGATCTGAATTTTCAAGAATAGCTTTATTTACGAAACAGCACAGCCAAAAACATGACTTCTCTTTTGGAGCCACAATCTATTGCAATTATTGGCGCATCTGATAAGGAAGGAAGTGTTGGTCGAACCATTACATCAAATATAATGAAAGGTTACAAAGGCAAAATTTATCCAATTTCTCCAACTCGCGATGTTGTATTTGACATGAAAGCATACAAGACAGTGCTTGATGTCAAAGAGTCAATTGATCTCGCAGTAGTTGTGACAAAAAACGACATCGTTCCTTCCGTTCTAGAAGAATGTGGTAAGAAAAAAATCAAAGGAGTCATTGTAATCACGGCTGGATTCAAAGAAGTAAATGAAGAGGGAAAAAAGCTAGAAGAGCAACTAAAAACAATTGTCAAAAAATATGGCATACGCATGATAGGCCCCAACTGCCTTGGTGTGATGAATCTGGATCCAAAGACAATGATGAATTCTACTTTTCTCAAAGTTACGCCAAAATCTGGCCAAATTGCTTTGGTATCGCAAAGCGGTGCAATTTGTGCAGCTCTGGTAGAAGATGCAAGCGCTCAGGGAATTGGCTTTTCTGCAGTAGTTAGTGTCGGCAATAAAGCAGATCTAAATGAAATTGACTTGCTCAAAATGCTTGCAGAACATGAGCAGACCAAGGTAATTGTCATGTATTTGGAAGACATGGGCGATGGCCAGGAATTCCTCAAAGTTTGCAAGCAAATTACAAAACAATACAAAAAACCAGTAATAATTCTCAAATCGGGCAGAAGTCCAGAGGGAGCAAAGGCTGCCATGTCGCACACTGGTGCATTGATGGGATCTGATGAAATCTATGATGCGGTACTAAACCAGTCTGGTGCAATTCGAGTCGACACTATGGAAGAATTATTCGATTACGCAGTTGCATTCTCAAAGCAACCATTACCGCTAAAAGGCGACCTAGTCATAGTATCAAACGCAGGAGGGCCTGCAATTATCTCAACTGACGCATGTTCCAAATATGGAATCAAAATGGCGTCAATTGAAGACATTAGGCCAAAGATCAATGCAGTAATTCCACCTTGGGGAAGCTCTCGAAATCCTGTGGATATAGTTGGTGATGCCGACTATAATCGATTCAGCGGTGTACTGGATAATGTGCTGGGGCACAAAAATGTCGGCTCTGTTATTGCAATGTGCACTCCATCTGCTACTCTAAACTATGACAAGCTAGCCGAAGTCATAGTATCAATGTCTAAAAAATATAAAAAGACCACGCTTGCCTCTTTGATGGGATTAGACGAAGGAATAACAAACAGGCAAATTCTAGCAGACGGCGGCATTCCATATTACACCTATGCAGAAGGTGCAATTCGTGCATTGCGTGCTATGCTTCGATTTAGCAAATGGCTCAACACTGCAGATGGAACAATAACCAAGTTTTCGGCTAAAAAAGCGGATGCAAAAAAAGTCATTGATTCTGTTAGAGAACAAAAAAGAACTAACCTGTTAGAAGAGGAAGGGCAAGAAGTTCTGCGAGCATATGGATTTCCATTACCTCAAAGCATTTTGGCAAAGACTGCAGAAGATGCAGTAAAGGTTGCCAAAAAAATTGGATTTCCAGTTGTAATGAAGATTGCATCGCCACAGATAATTCACAAATCCGATGCAGGCGGAGTCAAGGTTGGCCTTGCAAACGAACAATCAGTCAAAGATGCATTTGATGTTATAATAAAAAATGCCAAAAAATACGACGCAAAGGCCCAGATCAAAGGTGTTCTTGTGCAGGAGATGGTCAAGGGCGGCAAAGAGCTTATAATTGGCTCAAAGCAAGAACCTGGATTTGGCCAAGTCATTATGCTTGGAATGGGAGGAATCTACGTTGAGGTTCTCAAAGACGTCACATTCAGACTTGCACCAGTTACCGACAAGGAAGCAGATGACATGATTGATTCCATTAGAACTAAAAAATTACTAGAGGGAGTCCGTGGTGAAAAGCCAGCAGACAAGAAAAAACTATCTGAGCTAATACAAAGGCTTTCGGCATTGTTGACAGACTTTCCAGAAATCAAAGAACTTGATATGAATCCTGTCCTTGTAATGGAACAAGGCAAAGGATGCAAAGTTTTGGATGTTAGAATAGGTCTTTCCTAGATTACAATCTCTAGTGCTTTTCTGATTGTTTTGTCGTGAATGTGGTATTGAGGCTCGCTTACAATTTGGCACTTTATGCACACAAATTGGGCAAATTCTTTTCCACAACTTTGGCACTTTTCAGAGCCATCGTATTCTTGTTGCTCCATTCCACACTTTCTGCATGAGTCTGTTCGCATGATGTCTAGTGAGAATAGTTTGATATTAGCTGGAATCAACAACTTAGCTGATTTTTAATCAAACCAGCTTAGATTGTGCCGTGTGTATGATGCTCAAACTAATATGAGCATATCTGATATGCACAAAATCTTCTAAAATAGGAATGCTTATTTTTTTTGCAGCTAAATGATCAAAGATATGGCAGAAAAAAATGCACTAGCAAAATCACTTGATTTTGTACTGCTTGCAATGGCATCTGTGTATTTTGTAGGATTTGTATCGTATCATCCTGAATCTTTATTGCTAAAAGAGGCCCCGTATCACATTCCACACGAATATGAAATCTATTTTGAGATATTGTTGTGGGTTTTCTTTGGACTTTTGGTGCTGGATTTGTATCTAAAATACAAAAAGCTAAACGACTGGAAGCTATTTCTGAAAAAACACTGGCATGAAGTTTTGATGGTGTTCTTGATTCCATTTTTGTCTGCATTTAAAATAGCGAAAATCTCAGTCAAGCTAGTCAAAACACTCAAGGCGTCAAAAAATGGATTCAAAATATTTTACAAGGCAAAAAAGGCATCAAAACACTTGAAATAATCTAGCAGCAGTTTGGACCATCACAACACTGGACCATTTTTTCTGACGTGCTCACAATGCTGGAGATCAGTTTAGACACATCCTTGCTTGCAATACTATACATTGACATTTTTCCATTCTCTCTGATCTTTACAAAATTGCATTCCTTGAGGGCCCTTAGGTGATGTGATACCAACGGCTGATCTTTTTTGAGCTTTGCAGCTAGATCGTTTACCGACATTTCGTCGTTCTTTTGTAGCATCTCCAGGATGCTAAATCGAGTTTCTTCGGAAATGCACTTGAGAAGCTGTAACCCATTCATATAAATCAGAATTCATATAAATTAGGATTTATATCAAGTTTTTCAATGGCAGAGCCCAAAAAAATCCTGTTTGTTTGCGTGGAAAATGCCGGGCGAAGCCAGATGGCAGAAGCATTCTTTAGAAAACACGCTCCAGACAAATTTTATGCATCAAGCGCTGGCACAAAACCCATCTCAAAAGTCAATTCCGTGGTTGTGGAGGCCATGAAGGAGGTAGGAATTAACATTCAAGACAACATCCCAAAATCCCTGACAAATGAAATGCTAAGCGATTCTATGGCTGTCAACATGGGGTGCATGGACAAGGAATCATGCCCTGCTTTAAAAGACGTTCTTGATTGGAGTATTCCAGATCCAAAGGGAAAGCCAATTGAAGAGGTGCGTAAGATCCGTGATCAAATAGAGTTCAAAGTAATGGAATTGGTCAAAAAGCTTGAAGGTCAGAACTGATGCACAAGTCAAATTTTGTCATATTTTTGGCAGAATTGGCAGGGACATTTGGACTGCTTGTCGCAGCCACTGGCTCTATTGTGTATGATGGAATGATGGAAAACACACTTGGAATTGGTTTTATCGCCATGATTCATTTTATCGGCCTGGGCACAATGATATTTCTGTTTGGCAGATACTCCATGGCTCACTTTAATCCTGCAGTCACAATAGCGTATTTTATTGCAAAATATATCAGTGCAAAACAAATTCTAGTTTATGTAGCGGCACAGGTAATGGGGGCATTCTTGGGAAGCTTGTTTGTAAAATATGTTATTGGGGATTTTGCAAGACTTGGACTCAACTCTCCGAATTATCAATATCCCGCATGGGAATTCTTTGGAATAGAGGTTTTAGCCACTGTCTTTTTGATGGGAAGCGTATTAATTGCAATAAACATAAGGGGATTGCAGACTGTTTTTATCAGTGCCATAATTGCTGGAACTGTTGCACTTGATGTGTTTTTCTTTGGTTTTATCTCAGGTGCATCAATGAATCCGATTCGATCACTGTCTCCAGCACTATTTACTGGAGCAACAGAAGATCTATGGTTATACTGGACTGCACCATTCATCGGTGCTGCAATAGTGGGAATAATATACAAAAAGAAATTTCTAAAATAAATGAAGCAAAGATGTGCCTTGGCGCAAGAAGAGGAGATGAACCAATATACTGTTTTCGTTTTTGGCACCAGTTTAAAAACAGACGAATCTAAAGTAGTTTTTTGTCATTGTGTACTGGATGCCCCATTCAGAATCATGATCATCCTAGTCAATATTTATACAAGTTCGATGGGATATTTACATGGAAATTAGGACTGGCCAAGATTACATTCAAAGTCTTAAGGGCAGAAATCTTACTGTCTATCTTTTTGGAGAAAAAGTACAAGATCCAGTAGAACATCCAATGATTCGACCCTCAATTAATGCAGTAGCAGAAACATATGATCTGGCAGTACGCGAAGAAGACTTGGCATCGCCAATGTCAAAGCTATCTGGGAAAAGGGTAAATCGATTCTTACACATTGCAGAATCTGCAAATGACTTGGTATTACAAAACAAGATGCAAAGAAAGCTCGGACAGCTGACCGGGACTTGTTTTCAGAGATGCGTAGGAATGGACGCACTAAACTCGCTGCATTCCACGACATTTGAAATCGATGAGAAATTCCATACCAATTATCACAAAAGATTACTGGAATTTATCAAAAAAATGCAGGAAGGCAATCTCGTAATCGGAGGTGCAATGACTGATGTCAAAGGAGACAGAAGCAAGACACCATCGGAGCAGGCAGATCCAGACTTGTTTGTACACATTACCAAGAGAACCCCAGAAGGCGTCTATGTTACTGGAGCAAAGGCTCACCAGACTGGCGTTATCAATTCTCACTGGATGATTATCATGCCAACAATACGTCTAACAGAAAAGGACAAGGATTGGGGAATTGTTGGCGCCATACCAGTTGATGCACTTGGAATTACGTACATCTATGGAAGACAGTCGTGTGATACTAGAAGTATGGAAGAAGGCGACATTGATGCAGGCAATTCGCAGTTTGCAGGCCAAGAGGCGATGGTCATCTTGGATAATGTTTTCATTCCAAATGAATTGATCTTCATGAATGGCGAAGTAGAGTTTGCCGCAATGCTAATTGAGCGATTCACCTGCTATCACAGAAGAAGCTATGTCTGCAAGACTGGCCTAGGTGACGTACTAATTGGTGCAGCAGCTGCCATTTCTGATTATAACGGTATTCCAGATGTGTCTCACATTCGCGACAAGCTAGTGGAAATGACACACCTAAATGAATCAATCTTTGCCGCAGGCATTTCATCGTCATACCAAGCACAAGAGATGAAATCAGGTGTGTGGCTAAACGACGACATGCTTGCTAATGTCTGCAAGCACAATGTCACTAGATTCCCATACGAAATATCAAGACTTGCACAGGATATTGCAGGGGGTTTAGTAGTTACAATGCCTTCAGAAAAAGATTTTAGAAATCCAACTACCGGTCCACTGCTTAGAAAATACTTGACAGGACGAAAAGGAGTCGACGTTGAGAACAGAGTGAGAATCCTAAGATTGATTGAAAACATGACGCTGGGCAGAAACGCAGTAGGATATCTTACTGAATCGATGCATGGTGCTGGCTCTCCACAGGCACAGAGAATCCAAATTGCAAGACAAATGCAGCTGGGATACAAGAAAAACTTGGCAAAGAATTTGGCAAGCGTAAAGGAAGACCTAGAAGAGGCCAAGGAAAACTCGGATTATTTCAAGCGAGTCTTCAAAATAACAAAATAATTTACTTTGTATCTTTGTCTTCTGACTTTGGCTCACTTGATATAGAATAAGTAGCATCATCAGATTTTACAAATTCTTCTTTTGGTGGAAGAGGATCCGTTGCAGTATCTGTCTCAAATTTAGGTTCTTTTTTCTCCTTTGATTTTTGTGAGTATTGCTTTACTATCATTATGCCTACTATTACCGCAATTATGATGTAGTTGATTGGGGGAGCTAGAATTCTTGTGACATAGCCAATTTGTGGTATTGTGTAAAACACCTTGCCAATGTACTCTTCTTTTGTGATTGGATAGTCGGTTCCAGGAATTGAAATCGGGTTTGCGTCACCCTTGGTTTTGATGGTTTTAGATTCCGGCCTGTCATCCAGTATTGCGTCTACTCTATGCACAATTACTCTGTCGTGGTCGCTTGGCCTGTTAAAGACAATAATGTCACCAATCTGAATTTCTTCAAATGGAACATTTCCATTTACAATTAAAACATCGTATATTTCTAAAACTGGAACCATGCTCCCACTAGAAACAACATAAAATGGATTTTGCGTTCCAAATACTATTTGGAGTCCAATCCAAATTGCAGCAACTCCAACTGCAACAATAATGACGTCCTTTATGATGCTCTTTGTTTTTGTCATGTTATAGCTTGTTTCCACAACTTTCACAGAATTTAGAGCCTGACTTGTTCTCAAAACCGCATTTACATTTTAATGCGTCTGACTCAGAGCCATCTCCAAGTATAATGATCTCACCTATTTTCTTGATTTTGGACCAATCAATTGTTTGATCAGAGCCGTCGTCTTTGGCAATAACTAAAACCACTTGGTGTGAAGAATTGATGCCTACTTGCTTGGCAATTCCGACCTTTTTTGCATTAGAATCGTACACTGTCATACCGGTAATTGAGCTAAATGTAGAATCTGCTGATGGCATTGAAGATGAAGCAGATTGTATTACTGGTTGCACAAAGCTTGTAGGAGCAGGTTGTGTTTCTGGAGAAATTGGTTTTGCAAGACCTACTTCACCTGTCTTTTGGAAATCGCGATATTCTGCAATGGTGGAGCCACATGTAGTGCAAATGTATTGTCCGCGTTCCCTTAACACCAAATTTTCTGCTACTTCTTCGTTAGGGTTTTCAAATTCGATCTTTGGTCCACCTTCATAGTTTTTTTCACAAGTGTTACAGAAATATTTTGAAATTAGTTGAACATCTAGTCTTCCAACCGGTGCCAAAAACAAGTCTGGACCTCCAAGATTTCCCTTTCTTTGTTGTTCGTCAGTAACTTGGGCCATTATGAATCCGCCTGATCCACGTAGCTTTTTGAGGCGAAGCTCGGAACTCATGATCTGCAATCGAGGCCAGATCCAATTAAAGTATATGCTGTTTGTTCCAAATTGTACCATTAGCTATTTAGGTCTCTTTAGAGGAGCAGTTTTGAGAAAAATGGCACTAGATCACGTTTCAAATGCTAAAGATTGGCAGATCAAAGTAGTAGACTCTACCAAGCCTGTCTTTGTAGACTTTTGGGCAGAATGGTGCGGACCATGCAGAATGGTAGGACCAGTAGTCGAAGAGCTTGCAAAAGATTATGATGGTAAAGTCAAATTTGTCAAAGTAAACGTAGACGAGGCAAATGAGCTAGCAGCAAAATACAACATCTTTTCTATACCAACATTGATGTTGCTAAACAAAGGCCAAGTTGTAGCACAACAAGTAGGCGCAGCATCAAAGGAATCATACAAAAACATGATAGAGCGCGCCTTGGCAAACGCCTAAACCTTTCTTTTTCAGATCCCAATCAATTAATACCAGTTTTGATGGATTTTTCACATGTCGTTAGGTGAAGTAGACACACTCAATCTTTTAGCAGAAAAACTAGACAACTTGTTCAAAGATTCTCAAGGATATTACGAATCGTTTTTGGATGCAAACACAATGTTCAAGCAGGGCAAGTTGACAGAAAAGGAATTTTTTGAAAAACTAGGCGATTATGTTGTAGCATATTCAGCATTGGAATTTTTGGCAGTCAAGGTAATGTTTGAACTCAAAAAAGCACTGGACAGAGCAGGTGCTGGAAACCTGGGCGGAACTCAGTCACCAGGACTGATGCCAGGAATGGGTGCTCCTGGAATGGGAATGCCCGGAATGGGACGTGTACCAGTAATGCCTGCACAAACACCTGGAAGACCTCCATCTGTTGTGTCTGCACAACAAGGATTCTCTAATCCTGGCACATTACCGTCACCGGATCCAGCACTAATGCCAAGATCCACTGTATCATTTGGTGGATGCAAGTCATGTGGTTCGGAATTACGAGCTGGCGCTAAATTCTGTACAAAGTGTGGATCTAAAGCTTAAAAGTTATTTTTGCCACATCTTCTGCCAAGTTTTTGCAAAACTATCCATTAGCTCTCCATACGCCTTCAGCTGATCCATTCCTGATTGGTTTGTTATGTTTTGCCAGTTTTTATCAAACTGCTTGAATGCATCTAGTGCTGCATCATTCATTGCTTTTTGCCAGTTTTTGTGAAATTCCTTTAGGGTTTTTTCACTGGATTCATTTGCCGCTTTGAGCATTACTTCGTTGTATTTGGTTTGGATATCGGAGCTTGTTTTTTGCAGGGTTTCAAAGTTCTGTACCCATTTTTTTAGCAGGGCAGAATATTCGTCCCACAATTTGTCCCAGTTTTTTGTTTTTGCTGCTGTTTTTTTCTTTGCCATGGTTTGGTGATACAGTGATTTGAAATAAAGCTTGTCTAGTCTTGGGTTGTGCCGCATTCTGTGCAGAATCGAGCAAAAGCAGAGATCTTGGAACCGCACTCTGAACAAAACTTGGCATCTCCTGATACCTTGTTTACATTGCCGTATGTGCCAGTAATTCGCACAGCACCTGTTGGCTCGTAGTGTTCGTCATCGACTATCTCAACTGGTGCAAAATCTTTTTCCTCAACATACGCCATAATTCTTGGAATTGTGTTGTCCTTATCTTTTGGATCTGGAATGATATCTCCTAACCAGAATGCATATCTCATCAATGTGAGCTCTGGTGTTGAAAATGCAAGTGTATGTGCAGACATGTAGTCTTGGGCTGATTGTTTTCCGTTGAAGACCTTCATGGAGTGAATTTATTTTGAATACCTATAATGTTTACTAGTTATTTCATGCATCATGCGATTTTGTAAATTCTTCTGGGTTTTGCTCAAAGGCCCATCTACAAGTTGCGCAACAAAAGTAGAATTCTTTACCACCGTGAATTAGTGGTTGACCTTTTTTGCCAACTTCCATACCACAGACAGGATCCTTCACGATGTGATCTTTTCCTTTTTGTTTATGTAAATCTTCCATAGAATTGGTGCTACCAAAAGCCCAATCATGATTATCGAAACTATAGTCCTTGGTATCTCAAAAGCTAATGGATCGTGATGGTGTTGGCCTACATGATATTCTGGAGATATTGGGGACATGGAGACAAGATTGTTCCACAAAATGTGCACAAATGTGTACTCGTACCATTGATGGCCTCCAGGAATTCCATTAATTATGAGAAAAGAGCCCAAAAATACAAGCATCCATCCAGTGAGTTTTTCGATTTTCAGTCTATTGGTGACAAGGCTTTTTGTGACATTTACTCCGACAATTGCTAACGCTGAAATCAAGACTAGTGGTATTGCACGACCTACACCATGGACCAAGCCAAGTGAAGAACCAACCTCAAAGCTTCCAGTTCCTGCAATGTAGATGAGCAACCAATAAAACATTGGGTTGGGACAGCCCACTCCAGCATTTCCAAGTAGTAATCCCATGAAAAGAGATTTTGTGTAGTCTCCTCGCTTTAGTATAAATTTTGGAGTTCCAGAATATGTGGGAATTTTCAAATCAATTAATTTTATCTGTGATAAACCGAATGTGTATGCGATTATTCCTGCAATAACGAACATTGTAAATGAGATTTGATCTAACGATGCAGTGTTTCCAAGCACGGCAACGCCAAGACCATACAGAGTAATCGTAGCTATAAGTCCTGCACCAAAAAGCAACGACATGCTTAGTCCTTTTTTGTATCCATGTCCCATACTAAGTGGAACTATAACAAACACAACAGGCATGGTGCATGGTAAAATAATCATGGATAATCCTGCAATGTACGCAATTACCAGCCAGCCACTATACGAAATGCTGTTGTTTGCACCAACAACACCGACTGTAAGCGAAAAAATCACCCCCAAAAATACTAATGAAAACAATACAAACAAAGACACAACTAGTAGTTTTTTTGTTTCAAAGACTTGCACAATATGATTAGCTTTGTTACATATTTAATTACAGTAATTTACATTTGTAAAGATACGTTAATCATACTCACAACGACAGAAGGAGAATCCAACTTCAATGTATACATATAGTCATTTTAGATCTTTTTCCTCTTTGTCAAAAAATGACTAGGCATAAAATGGTGGACTGGGAGGGAATTGAACTCTCGACTTCTGCATTGCGAATGCAGCGCTATACCACTAAGCCACCAGCCCTCATACAACAAAAAACACCAGTTCTATTTCTACTCTGACAAATCGTTATCTTGAACCAATCTTAATCATACAATAATTGAGCAAAATCAAAGATCCCAGCTTGGCAGAACAAGGAAAATCACAATATATGTGGGCTAAAAAAAACATGCAAATTCTAAATCACACAATTAGCAAGCTAAAAAAATCAAAACCATTTCACAATACAACACTTGGTGTTTGCCTGCAGATAACTAAAGAAACTGCTGTGTTGTTGATAGGACTACAAGAGCTTGGAGCCAAAGTTGTCTGCTGTGGTGGAAACCCGCTAACAACACAAGACGATATAACAGCATTTTTGGGTTCACATGGAATCACAATCTTTGCTTGGTCAAATCAGACCAAGTCAGAATATGATTGGTGCCAAAACCAAGTACTAAAACAAAAACCAGACATCATAACGGATGACGGCGGAGACCTGAACATCAAGGCACATAAAACAAGACTAAACATTCTTGGCGCAACAGAAGAGACCACAACAGGCCTAACACGATACCATTCTATGCAAAAACATGGTAAGCTCCATTATCCAATTATTGCAGTGAACAACGCAAAGACAAAGATGTTATTTGACAATCAATATGGTACTGGACAATCTACAATTGACGGATTCTTACAGGCAATGAATTTGCTTTTTGCATCAAAGAGAATAGTAATTGCGGGATACGGCTGGCTTGGAAAAGGCGTGGCAAAGAGATGTAAAGGAATGGGCGCAAAAATAATCATAACCGAAGTCGACCCAATCAAGGCATTAGAAGCTCACATGGATGGCTTGGAAGTAATGCCAATGAGCCGTGCTGCAAAGATAGGTGATATTTTCATCACATGCACTGGAATGAGGGACATCATAACAAAGAAGACTCTCTTATCAATGAAAAACGGAGCCATTGTTGGTAACGTGGGTCATTTTGATGTAGAAATCGATGCAAAGTTTCTCCTCTCACAAAAAATACGTCAGGTCAGGCCAAATCTAGATGAATGCATCTTGCCAAATCACAAAAAAATCTACCTAGTAAGCAAAGGGCGTGTAGCAAATCTGATTGCATCCGAAGGACATCCAGCAGAAATTATGGCACTATCATTTTCAAACCAATTATACTCTATATTGTACATTCTAAAGAATCACAAAAAAATGAAAAACCAAGTCTATTCAGTTCCGCAAGAAATTGACGACCAAATAGCGCAAGATGCTTTACAGTCGGCAAATATCAAAATAGACAAGCTAACCAAAAAACAACTCCACTATCAAACCAGCTGGTAATCAAAGAATAATAGCTAGACTCTTTCAATTATTCTAGTTGACAGTAGACTGCGTAATTGTTGATGCAAAAGCAATCACACCAAAGGGAATGGTGGAGCGAAACATCGTAATCAATGATGGGAAAATTTCAGATTTCACAACAGATGTTCCATCACATGACAAAAAAATCTCCGCCAAGGGACTGGTTGCAATACCGGGACTAATTGACACTCATGTACACTATGGAGTCTATTCTCCAATCGAAGAGGCCGCAAAAACAGAGTCAAGAGCAGCTGCTCTTGGTGGAGTCACAACAATGATGCGAATGCTAAGGCTTGGCAGATCATACAAGAAATATCTGCAAGACCAGCTTGTAGCATCAAAATCATCCCACTATATCGATTACACAATACATGCAACAATCTTTGATGAAAAACAAGCAGGCGAAATGAAGTATTGCGCAGAAAATGGAATAACCTCATTCAAAATTTACATGAATCTGGGGGGCGAGGTAGGACACGTATACATGGACATGGATCCAGGCTCGTCAAATCTCTTTGAATCCCAAGTCCAGCTTGAAACTAGCACGATTCGCCAAGTGTGCCAAAATGCAGCCCAGCTGGGATGTCCAGTTTTGGTGCACGCAGAAGACTACCAAATGTGCGAATGCGGAATAAAAAAAGCAAAACAGGATCACAAAGATGGTTTGGCGGCTTGGTCGCAAAGCAGGCCGCCAGATTCTGAGGCAAAAAGCATCAAAAAAGCATGTGAGATTGCGCGAGAGTTTGGAACTATAATCTATTTTGTACATATTGGTTCTGCAACAGCGCTAGAAACAATAGAACAAGAAAGAAAAAGGGGAACACAAATTTTCATTGAGACCTGTCCGCATTACCTAACGCTATCATACGAAAAACAAAATGGTTATCTGGCAAAGGTAATGCCTCCAATTCGAACAACGTCTGATAATGAGAAAATCTGGGCTGCCATGTCGTCTGGCTTGATAGACACAATAGGAACGGATCATGTTGCAAACAGACTCAAACTCAAAGTAGGAACTGACGTATGGTCTTCCCTTGCAGGATTTCCAGGAATTGGGACATCGTTGCCAATTTTGTTATCTGAAGGCGTAAATCAAAACAAGCTAAACCTGCAACAACTAGTACATCTTACTAGTAGCAATGCAGCAAAAATCTTTGGCATGCATTCCAAAGGTTCTCTCCAAAAGGGATTTGATGCAGACATTACTCTAATTGATCTAAAAAAAGAACAACAAGTAAGCTCTGACTTCTTTGGTTCGTTTTCCGACTATCTAGTCTATGAGGGGTGGAAGCTAAAGGGCTGGCCAATAACAACAATGGTGCGAGGTAAGCTAATAACAGAAGACATGCAAATTGTCGGCAAGCTAGGCCACGGAAGGCTAGTGTCTAGAAATTCTAAATAATGTCGAACTTGCCGTTTTTGAGAGCCTTGTAAATTACGTCGGGCTTGCGCACAAAGATTCCAGCCTCAACTACGCCTGGAATCTGCTTTATTTTTACTGCAAGTGAACTTGGCGATTTGATTGTACCAAAATCGCAATCGTAAATGATGTTGCCATTTTCTGTGATGAATGGATAACCGCGTTCGATTGTTCGAATTTGTGGTTTACCGCCAAGTTTTTTGATGAACTTTCTAACTGTGTTTCTTGCAAATGGGTGTACCTCAACTGGTACAGTTCTGGAAAAATTTTTTACAAATTTTGATTCGTCTGCCATTATTACGACTTTGCCAGCAGATGAGATCAAAATGTTTTCCCGGAGTAGTGCACCGCCGCCTCCTTTGATGAGGTTTTTCCCAGAGTCAATCTGGTCTGCTCCGTCAAAGACAACATCAATTTTTTCAATCTGGTCTGCTGATATCAAATGAATTCCAGCCTGCTCTGCAATCAATTTGATTTGCAAAGATGTTGGAACTGCGTGAATGTTTAGCTTTTTTTTCTTGATGTATCCACCAAGTTCTTTTACAAATGCAGTTGCTGCACGACCGCTGCCTAGGCCCAAAACAGAATTGTTTTTGACAAATTTGAGTGCGTCCTTGGATAATGCCTCAATGGCATCATCGTATGACATTATTCTACCTCGGCTTGCTCTAGCTTGGATAGTGTTTTCATTATTTCGCGTTTTATAGAATCAAGATCGTCCTCATCATCTTCTATCACTTCGGGCTCTGGTAAATTGACCTTTGGCTTTTTCTTTTCTTGTTCTGTTTGTTTGAATTCTAACTTTGGTGCCTCTGCTTTTACTCTTTGTTCAATGTCAATTGGTTCACTCAAAAATGGTTTGACTATTTCAGGTTGGACTGTGGAAGTTTGAACTAGTTCTTGTTTTGTCTCAACCACTGGTATAATCTCTGGCGCATGAATAATTTCTGCTATGGTTTGCAGCTGAATTTCAGGAGTGTCAACTGCTGGCTCAATTCTGGTTTGAATTTCTACTGGAGGAAGTGGAGCATCTGGAATTTCAGTTAATGTTGCAAGCTCTATTCTTTTTCCCGGCTTGGCAAATGTCTTGATTAATTCTTCGATGTTTTGAGTAGTTGTAATGTCTGATTTTACAATTGGTCTTTGGACTTCTTTCTTTACCTCTTTTTGTTCTGGTTTTTCTAGCTGAGCAGTTTGGATCTTTGATGAAATATCTGTCAGCTTTTTGTCCAATGCAGATAGTTTTTGATCCATTAATGTCATCAGGCCATCTCCTAGTGGACCCAAGTCAGGATACTTAGACGCTTGTTCTAATTTCTCAATTTTAGCTAAAATAATGCCAAGCTGGTATTGGTATTTTGATAATAACTTGTCAACTTGGACTTTGGATAATGTTGTGGGCTCGCCATATAGCCGCGAAATTGTCTTTTGCAGAATATCTTTTTCAATTCGTAGTGAATCAATTTGTGCTCTGATGTGAGAGTTGGCACCCATCAAAGGAATCTTGTTTTTTCCTTTAGGAAACTTTGAAATTGTTGCTGCTGTTGCCGCACCTGCAAGAGAACTAATGACTAGGGCTAGTTCCATTTAGGCGTACCATTTGATCCAAGAATATTTTCTAATTCTTGCATCTGGGAAACCGCAACTTGAACATCTGTGTTGTCTTTTGTGATACGAGTTCTTGCCACATCTTCTGCATCTAATGTGAGGCTTTTTTCTTGTAAAAAGCCCCATCGAAGGAGTTCCGCGACCCATAATTCAGACACCACTTATGCTGGCGGTGGAGATATCATTACTACATTATCTCCACGCACAACGATGGTTCCTATGCTTTTTGCCTCGCCGTCTGAAGGGATCTCTTCTGAGCCGTCGAGTAGCAGGTTCATGTGTTGATCAAAGCCTCTTAGGTTGCCTCGAATAGTCTTGCCGCCTTTGAGCTTGATTAGGACTACCTTGTCTATGCTTTCGTCCAGTACTTTTACTGCCATATCAACTGACATTTAATTCACTTATTGACTCCCCTATGCCGTTAATATATTAAAGTTTCAGTGGTGAACAATAGAGTTTTAGTCAGTGTATCAACTTTGACACTGTTTTTGATAGATTTCGCGTTATTTCGGAAAAAATTTCTTGTCCGTCTTTTTTTGTAGCTATAGTTGGGTCTCCCCAAATTCCATTTTTTGTAGCCTTGATGAACTGCTTTGATGCAAGTTTTGAAATTTTCTGTTTTTGCTGTGAAGACATGTTACTTGTGGAAAGGCCTTTTCTTGCAAGCTTTAGCTTTGTCTTGTTTGAGATGGCAAGCATCAGAGATGTTTCTACAAATCCCGCGTGATCAAACTCTCTGTCCATGAATCGCCAATATGAAAACACGAAAACCTTGGTCTTTCTTTTTGTTATTTTGTAGATTTTGTCTGCAATTGACTTGAGCGCATTTTGATTTCCATGATGGCCATTTAAAATCACAATTTTGTTTATCTTGTTCTGATCCAAGGATACACAAATGTCCATCAAATAGTTCTGCAGGGTTCTGTCTTTTATGCTAAGATTAACAAATGGCGCATGCTCAAATGATACTCCATATTGTATGGTAGGAAGTAACAAAAGTTCACATTTTTTAGCTATGCTTTTTGCCACCTCAGTTACTATGTCAGAATCAGTAGATATTGGTAGATGTGGTCCGTGTTGCTCAAGTGAGCCTACTGGAATGATTGCTGTCTTTGCTTTGATCTTGCGAATTATTGGATCGGAAAGTCCCCTGATCTCTGTCATTTTGTATAGACTTTTCTCCAAGAGACCTCTAGCTTTCCTTCAAGGTGCATCTTGACTGCTTTGAGCAGTGTTTGTGCCTCTAGTTCTTGACCTTTCTTTCTTATGGTTTCTAGTTTATCTGATGAAGCAACATTGAACGAGTCTTGGAAAATTATTGGTCCTTGGTCTAGTTCTTCGGTGACATAATGAGCAGTCACACCAACAATCTTGGCTCCTCTCTCAAATGCTTGTGCATATGCAGATGCTCCAGGAAATGCCGGAAGAAGCGATGGATGTATGTTGATAATTCTGTGAGGATAGCGCCAGACAAAGTTTGGAGTCATTATTCTCATGTATCTTGCCAAAATCACCAAATCAATGTCGTATTTTCGTGTAACCTCTATGAGATGGTCTTCTGCTTTTTGTTGGTCTTTATCATCAACTAGTACAAATGGAATTCCTGCTTTTTTTGCCGTTGGTTCTAGTGTTCTCTCAGTGCCAACAATTACACTGATGTTACCTCTGAGCTGAGTTTTTGCGGCAAGCAGAGCTGCAAGGCAATGTGGTTCTTTAGTCACAAAAACTGCAATGTTTTTGTTCGAATTGATCTCATGATATACACTAACTTCCATTGCAAGCTGTTTTCCCAAGTTTTGTAGTTCTCGATCGAATTTTTTTATATCAATTTCTTTTGCAAACGATGCTTCAAGATGCATTCCAAAAAGACCTTTGATGACATTTTGATTTATCTTTTCAATATTGCCTTGTTTTTGAAAAATCAAATTTGTAAATGCTGCAACTACTCCTTCATGGTCTTTACCGACAACTGTAATTCCTATTCGGATTTTTTTCATGGAGTTGTGATATGATTTCACTTTATTAACTTAGGTCTTGAGCCTGAAAAAATCAAAATGGTGCGGGAGGTGGGATTTGAACCCACGAACCCCTAAGAGATAAGGGCCTAAACCTTACGCCGTTGACCGGGCTTGGCGACCCCCGCATCAATGCTCAAATTTTACACAAACTTATTGCTTACCATTACAAATCAAAGATCGATTCCTAAAAATTATAGGAATTTCAAGTCACAGTCTGCTAAAATTCATACTAAAGTCAAGCGGATTGTATGCTGTCTTTGCTGCAGCTTTTTCTATAATTGGATTGTTTCCAATATTTGGCGAACATCTGCCAAAACCATTCGTAATTGGCAACCCACTTGAGGTAAGTGGGATCTCTATTGAACATGTAGTAGGCCACATAACATTTGGCCTCATGGTTGGACTTGTGTCTTTTAGCATCCGCTACATAATACTGGCAGGCTTGTTTCCAATTGCACTTGATGCAGATCATCTAATTCAATTTTTAAATTTGGAAGCGGTTCCAAGAATGGGCCATTCGTTCTTCTTTGCAGCTATCTCTGTTCCAGCAATGATGTATTTTTTGGGCAAAAAGGATTATCGACTGGGAGCAATATCGCTGGCATCGGTTCTGACTCATATCTCATTTGATGTGTTGCTTTCAGCCAAGAATGGAAGTTCATTTCCGCTGTTAATCCCGTTTCTAGGTAAGACTATTCATATGATTGGCTATGATTGGATTCTAGTCATGGCTTCCGCAATAATAATTGTGGTAACTGGCACATTTTTCGCAAAAAGGACAGTCAACAAAGAACAAATCTAACTGCACAAATTCCAAGTCAATGGGCAAGCTCTTTGGAACAAACGGAGTTCGCGGCATTTTTGGCCAAGACTTTACTTTGGAATTTATCCACGATCTGACAATGTCTCTTGCGGTCTATTTCAAAAAAGGCCCAATCTTAGTAGGATACGATGGACGTGATTCTAGTCTAATCGTAGCAAAGGTAGTTTGCTCTACACTAAATTACTGTGGCCTTGACTGTAATTTGGGTGGCCTAGTTCCAACTCCGGCACTGGAATATGCAACAAAAAAACTTGGCTATTCCGGTGGAATTATGATTACTGCATCTCATAATCCTCCACAATACAATGGAATCAAACCAGTAGCTAAGGATGGAGTAGAAATATCTCGCCAAGATGAGGCAAAAATAGAAAAAATCTATTTTACCAAAAAATGGCCAAAGTTCTCCAAAATAGGAAAAACAGGAATAGAATCAAGAATAATCCAGACATATATTTCTGGAATAAAATCACAGATAAACTGGCAAAAAATAAGATCAAAAAGATTCAAAGTAGCACTAGATCTTGGAAATGGCGCACAAGCAGTTGCAGCACCAGAATTGTGCAAGACGCTAGGATGCAAAACATTTCTAATTAACGAAAAGATTGACGGACAATTCCCAGGAAGAGGATCCGAGCCAACACCACAAAATCTGCAAAAACTCAAAAATCTAGTTCGCAAAAACAAGGCCGCGCTTGGAATTGCATTTGATGGAGATGGTGACCGCAGCATCTTTTGTGATGATCAAGGGAAAATTCTCACAGGTGACAAATCCGCATTATTGCTATCAAACCATATCCTGAACAAACACCCAAGATCCAAAATAGTTACCTGTCTTAATTCCAGCTCTGCAATTGAAGCCCTTGCAACAAAAACAAAATCCACAGTAATTCGCACCAAAGTGGGAAGTGTAGAAGTATCAAGAAAGATGGTTCCACAAAAGGCGTTAATCGGTTTTGAAGAAAATGGCGGATTCATGTATGGCAAACACAATCAAGTCCGAGATGGTTGCATGACTTTGGCTTTAGCATTGGATCTGTTAGCAAATTCAAACTCTACTATTACCAAAGAATTAAAAAAAATACCGAAAACCTATACTACCAAAGACAAGATTTCCTGCACAAAATCCCAAGCAAAAAAAATAGTAAATGCTTTCAAACGGGAACACAAAAACTATGACACAAAAGATGGTATCAAGATAATATTTGATAAGAAAAACTGGGTAATGATCAGACCAAGTGGAACAGAACCAATTGCTAGAATCTATGCAGAAGCTGATTCGGAACAAAGACTTGAGCATACAATGTCAAAGTACATCAAAAAAGTCAAGTCCATGCTTGGTAACTGATAACACTAATAAGGCGATTCCAAACGACTGAAGGAATGGAGATGATCCCTATGGGTGATTTAATTGGGTAAAGCTTACTATGTAAAATTCGAAACGCCAGCTGATCTTGTTAATCCAATTCTGGAAGCAGTCAGAGTTGCATCAAGCAGCGGTAAAGTCAGAAAAGGCACCAATGAAGCAACAAAAGCAATTGAGCGCGGAATAAGCAAACTCATAGTTATTGCAGAAGATGTAGAGCCACCGGAGGTGGTAGCACATCTTCCAATTATCTGTGAAGAGCAAAACGCCGCATATGCATTTGTACCATCAAAGCAAGAGCTAGGCAAAGCACTAGGAATTGATGTGACTTCTGCAGCAGCCGCAATTTTGGATGCTGGTGACGCAAACCATATTATCGAAGAAGTAGTAGCTTCAATTAAGAAACTTAAAGGTGGCAATTAGTGAGTACTCCCCAAACTGATGAGGTAGTGCCGGCCGAAGTAATACAAATTGTTGGCAAGACCGGTATCGCAGGGGAAATCACTCAAGTGCGCGTTAAGGTTCTTGGAGGCCGCGACAAGGGTCGTGTCTTGACAAGAAATGTCAAGGGCTCAGTACGAATGTCTGATACCCTAATGCTTCGAGAAACAGAACGTGAGGCCAAAAAAATTAGGTGATTAAATGAGTCTAATCGTTAAACCATGCAGTTTTTGTGACAGACCAGTTTCAAAGGGTTCGGGTACAATGCTTGTCAAAAATGACGGTACCGTTCTGTGGTTCTGTTCGCCAAAATGCAAAAAGAACATGTTGGTATTGAAAAGAGATCCAAGAACTCTCAAGTGGACCAAAAAATACCAAAAGGGCGGCATTATCAAAAAGTAATTTCTGAGCTAAATTGACAGAACAAACATTATTCATAGTAAAGCCAGACGCAGTAGCCAGAAAGCTGGTAGGCCAAATCATTGCAAGATTTGAAGCAAAGGGATTCAAAATTCTAAAACTCAAAATGTTTACTTTCACAAAAGCACAGGCCCAAGAATTCTATTCTGTACATAACACAAAACCGTTCTTTGGTGAGCTGGTTGATTTTATCACGTCTGGACCAGTAGTTGTTGCAGTAATAGAAGGAAACAACGCAGTTGCTACAACAAGGATTCTAGTTGGTGCCACAAAATCATACGAGGCAGCACCAGGCTCAATTCGAGGTGATTTTGGCCTTGGCATTTCTGATAATATCATTCACGCATCAGACTCTAAGGAAAATTTTGAAAAGGAAGCAAAGGTAGTGTTCGAGTGAGCGGACTTGCGAATTCGACAGCCAATTGTGGCCGTTTTAGGCCATGTAGATTCTGGTAAGACCTCATTACTGGATAAAATACGTGGAACCGGAGTACAAGGAAGAGAAGCCGGTGGAATTACGCAACACATTGGTGCAAGCTTTCTTCCATCTGATACAATCAAACAAATGTGTGGACAGCTAGCTGAAAAACTCACAAAAACAGAACATGATGTTCCGGGATTGTTAGTAATTGACACGCCAGGCCACGAGGTTTTTACAAATCTTAGAACTCGTGGCGGTTCTGCAGCAGATATTGCTATTCTGGTCGTTGATACAAATAGAGGATTTCAACCGCAAACAAATGAATCGTTAAAAATTTTACAAGCAAGAAAGGTTCCATTTGTAGTCGCATTAAACAAAGCCGACATGATTTCTGGCTGGCGCCCTGCAGACACTCCATACATTTCCCTAGCAATAAAAAAACAAGATCCATTTGTTCAAACAACACTTGATGAACAAATATACAACGTGGTTGGAACCCTGTCAATTCTTGGGTTTCAGTCAGAAGCATTTTACCGAGTAAAAGATTTTGGCAAAGAAGTATCAATTGTTCCAGTAAGTGCAAGAACTGGAGTTGGCATTCCAGAATTACTCACAGTGCTAGTAGGTTTGACACAACAATACATGCAAAAAAGATTATCTCAAGAGGAAAAACAAAGCCGTGGAATCATACTTGAAGTAAATGATGAGATCGGCCTTGGAACTACTGCCAACATGATACTAATTGATGGTAAAATCAAAAAAGGCGACTCTGTAGTTGTAGCAAAGCGTGATTCTGTAGTTGTGATAAAGCCAAAAGCATTGTTGTTACCAAAACCTCTTGATGAAATGCGAGATCCGCGAGACAAATTCAAACCAGTAGACCAAGTTGATGCAGCAGCTGGAATAAAAATTGCCTCACCGGATCTTGAGGGGGTTTTGCCTGGAAGTACAGTATATGTGACAAATAATGAATCACAGATAGAAGAATTCAAAAAGACAATCGAATCTGAAATGAAATCAGTCTTTATTGATACTCAGACAAATGGAATAATTCTCAAATGTGATACAATTGGATCACTTGAAGCAATAACAGAAATGCTCAGACGCCAACAAATTCCAGTAGCAAAGGCCGACATTGGACATGTAAACAGACGTGATGTAATGGAAGCAAAGGCAATCAAAGAAAATGACAGACATCTTGGAGTGGTCTTGGCATTTAATGTCAAGACATTGCCTGATGCACAAGAAGAAGCAGACAATAGTCACATCAAAATATTCAATGACCGAGTAATATACAGCCTAATTGACGACTACACCTTATGGGTAGATGACGATAAGGCAAATGAAGAAAATGCAGTATTTTCAGAGCTGACACCGATTTGCAAATTCACATTCCTCAAAGGCTACATATTTAGAAATAGTAATCCAGCAGTGTTTGGCATACGAGTGGATGTTGGAACCGTAAAGCAAAAAATCCAAATTATGACCAACACTGGAAAAAAAATAGGCAAAATACACCAACTCCAAGACGGGAAAAAATCAATTGACACTGCTACCCAAGGCCAAGAAGTGGCATGCTCAATCCAAGATGTTACAATAGGCAGACAAATCTCAGAGGAAGACGTGTTTTACTCGATGCCGAACTCGCGTGAAGCAAAAACCATCCTAGAACAGTTCATGCATAAGCTGAGCCCAGAGCAACAAACAATATTCAATGAAATTGTTACATTGCAAAGAGCAAAAGACGCATCATATGGCTATGTCTGATATTTTTTAGCAATCATGTGGATTCCAGGTTCTCCAATTGCACCCATCATTCTATCTACTGGTTTGCCGTCCTTGAACATGATAAATGTTGGAATTGCCTGAACTCCAAACCTCATTGAAATGTCTTGGCTTTGATCAACATTTACTCTTGCAAATTTGATATGTCGATATTTTTTTGCCATTCTCTCAAATACTGGATGCATCATTTTGCACGGGCCACACCATTCTGCCCAAAAATCAACTAGAACCAATCCCTGTGATGTAATGGTATCAAAATTCAGAGAATTTAGATCAGTTACCTGAATTTGGCTTTGTGCAATAGACTCTTGCTGCTGGGCAATCATCTCTGCTAGCTTTTTCTGCTTAATTTTTTCTAGTTCTGGATCTTCCATAATATGAAAAATTCTTTGAAATATTAATTTCTACAGGTCAAGCAGATAACGCATGTAAACCATGCTGTCTTGTTTTATTTCCATGTCATGAAATGTGGGAGCCTTTATCTCTACTTTGAAATGGTGTTTTTTGATGTCAATTTTTTCGCCTTTTAATTTTGCAGATATGTGATACTCAGAGTCTTTTTCTATTTTTACTGTGATTGTCTTTGCAGCAAAACCATCTGTTATAGTGAGAATTATCATTTCCTCAAGCCAGTTATAGAGCAAATATCTGAGGTCTTTGCCTGATACAACTAATGTTTTTTCCTGACTTTCCTCTATTGTGTTAGTATCTAAAATAGTCTCAATTACGGATTTTGCGGCAACAACAAAGGCCTCTTCCAAATTTGATGCATTTACTTCAAAAATGGCATCTGTCGCATGCTCTAAACTCTTGTAGCTCAACGGTTCAAGTAGAGTTTTCTATTATTAAAAGTAAGACAAAACAACAACATCTAAATCCATTAACACGAAAGTTTTTCCAAGTTGAATCTGCCAAGAGGAATGAAGGATTTTGATTCTGCTGAACAATCAAAAATAGAGTTTGTAAGACAAAAATTTCTAGAAACCTCCAAATCATTTGCCTTTAATTTTATGACACCTTCTCCATTGGAACTAGTTTCTGTAATTGAAGCAAAGAGCGGACCTACCATCCGAGACGAGATTTATTTTTTCAAGGACAAAGGAGACAGAGAAATTGCGCTTCGATTTGATTTTACAGTTGGCCTAACAAGATATTTGGTTGAACAAAAATCACTCAAGCTTCCTGCAAAAATCTCTTCATTTGGAGGGGTGTGGAGATATGACGAACCACAAAAAGGAAGATACCGATATTTTCACCAATGGGATCTGGAAATCTACAGCAAGCCAAGTCTTGAATCTGATGCAGAAATAATAGAATTTACATCAAAATTCTTCTCAAAGCTTAATCTCAAAAACATAACAATTGATATTTCACACAGAAAACTTGTCGAATCTGTTGTGGAAAAGATCTTTGGTGCATCAGATCCGCAGACAATCGGCGACATATTCCGTGCAATAGACAAAATCCAAAAAAAGAAAAAAGATGAAATAATTTCAGAATTCACTCAGAAAGGATATTCTAAGGAAAAGCTAGAAAAAATTCTCGAATTCTCCCAGATAAAAGGTCAGCCAAACGAAGTAGAATCTGCCTTTAATGTGGCTGAAATTCAAGCTTGGAGTGAGATAAAGGAGTTATTTTCATCTCTCAAAAATAGAGGAGTTGCAAACATTCGCATTAACTTTGGCATAGTTCGTGGACTGGACTATTATTCTGGTGTAGTCTTTGAAGCATTTGATAGCTCAGCTGACTTTGGTGCACTAGTTGGCGGTGGAAGATACGATAGTCTGCCAAAAGCATTTGGTCGCGATGATATTGGAGCAACTGGTGTTGCAGGGGGAGTAGAAAGAATAATTCTTTCACTGGAAAAACAAGGATTACAAACAATAGAAACGGCAACTCCAATTTCAGTTCTGTTTGTAAATGATGAGATGGCAAAACCTGCTATGAACATTGTATCAAGGCTTCGAGAAAAGGGACTAACAGTGGACATTGATCTAGTAGGAAGGGCATTCAAAAAACAAATGGAGAATGCATCGAATTCCAAATTTGCAGTAATTGTTGCTCCAAAAGAATATGGCTCAGGCCAAGTTGTAATCAAAAACATGTCTGATGGAAAAGAAACCATTACTCCTATAGCGTCATTATTCTCTAATGCAGATTCTTTGTTTACTCGGTAAATGCTCTAGTGAGCATCATTATTTCCGGACCGTTTGTCATATTTCCAACAACTACTGAATTGTTATTTGCCAATATTCCAGAGGAAATGTATGGGATTCCACCATTTATGGTAGCAGGCTCTATCTTTACTTTTAGCACATCAGAAATTGACTTGATGTCGTCTTCATCGGTTTCTGGGTGAATAATCCCACCAACATTATTTGCACAAATCATTACGCCAGCCTGATGATAGCCTGCAACTTTTTTCTGAATTACATCAATATCTAATGTGTCTTTGATTGTCTTGATTGCCTCATTTGGAATCTTGGGCGATACAATTCCACCCTTGTCATTTACTGCTATCAAATTCCCAAGCGCGTTATGTCTAGTATCTAAAACTCCGACATTAAGTTTGGTCGTCTTTTTCATATGGTCTATTTCCCACTGTGAACACAAACTAGGCAAAAGCATTCCAGTATTGTTTAGAACCATCATTGTACCAAGAACTCGAGTATTTGCAACGGATGCAAAAACATACTGTGCTTTCAGATACGATGCAAGTGTCTTTGCCTTTGTATCGGCAAAACCGTTTGGGACAAAAACAAAACTGTCATTTGTTTTTGTGTAAATGCCAATATTTGGGCCGCGATACACATCATACTTGTAAATATCCAATTATCATCTTTGCAAACAAAAAGATATGAACGTAAAGGTATCGTAATATCCAAACGGTGTTATAATTTGTTGGTCTTGTAAAATTTCTTGTTTAGTTTCAACTAATTTTGTTTAGATTTAAATAATATTTCATTAAAGAAATCATATGCCAATAGATGAACATTTCCCACAAGGACTAAAACCAATCGGCAAAATTATGCACGCAGATGGTGAACACTATCATTTCATGTGGGGACCAGGTAGAGGCGACGCAGAATGCTTCCATGATGAAGCAGTAATTGCAGCATATGCTGCTCGTGGCGAAAAACAGGTCCCATTAGGTGTTAGTGGTACAATGGTCGCAGTCGACTGGGATTCTTGTGTAGCAGATGGTGCATGCATCGAAGCTTGCCCAGTACAGGTTTTTCAGTGGTACAGAACTGAAATGGATATTCCAGCAAAAGACGTTGTTGGTAAAACATTTGCAGGTACCGGCTCTTCAGTAAAAGAAGAGCGCAAAGACAAAACCGACAAGGCAGATCCAATCAGAGAACATGATTGCATTTGGTGCATGGCTTGCGTTTCAGTTTGCCCGCCTTTAGCTATCAAAGTTGATCAATCAAACTTAGAACACCACGAAAAGGCAGCAGGAACTTACGTCAAGCTCGAAGGTGGAGAAAATCCACACGCGCACGACTAAAGAAAAATAATTCTTTTTTCTTTTTTATTCTTCAAGATCACTAGTTTACTAAATCAAATTTAGATCGACTACAACGGATACCATTGTTTAAATATAATCTCAAAATTCCTACTAACATGGGTATAGACACACAATTCCCAACAAAACTCAAAACAGTTGGTAAAACTAGCCATGGAGACGGTGAACACTTTCACTTTGTCTGGGGCGAAGGAAGAAACGACGGTGAAGCATTTGCTGATGAAAAAGTAAAAGCAGCATATGAAGCACGTGGCGAAAAACAAGTTCCATTAGGAATTCATGGTACAACTGTAGCAGTTGACTGGGATTCTTGTATTGCAGCAGGTTCATGCATGAGTGTATGTCCAGTACAAACATTCCAGTGGTATAGAACTGAGCAAGATATGCCAGCAGCAGACGTTGTTGGTAAAACCTTTGCTGGAACTGGAAAAACTGAACAAAACGAGAGACTAGACTATAGTGACAAATCAATGCCAATCAGAGAACATGATTGCACCAATTGTCTTGCATGCCAAGAAATCTGCCCAACACATGCAATAGTAATAGATCAATCGTTCCTAGAATACCATGAAAAGGCAGCAGGAACCTTTGTTAAACTAGTGGGAAGCTCAGAAAATCCACACGCACATCACTAAAAAAACAAACTTTTTCTTTTTCTTTTACAACCTATTTTTGTAGCTAATTTACTAAAACAAATTTTAACAGGCTGTTATCACCAAAACGCGCAGAGGTCGCCTAGCTCGGTAGGGCGCGGGCCTTGAGAGCCTGTGTGCGCAAGCATCCGGGGGTTCAAATCCCTCTCTCTGCGCTTATTTTCCAAATTTGCTTAGCTCTGCTAATAATGCAGAAAGCTGAATTTCAGGATTCGCTCCGGACAAAATTCTATAGTCATATTTTGCGATAACTTCGGAAATCTCTACAATGTTTGTTTGTTTTGTTCTATACATTGCCTCATTGATGTATTTTAGAAAATCAGATTCTGACATGCCATAAACTTTGATTAGCTCAATCATTTTGTTTCTGGCATCTGCTATTTTGCCAGCAAGTGCCATTTTTAGAACATCATCGACGTCTTTGGTCTTTGTTAGGCCAGCAGACGACTTTACATTTTCTTCGGTTATTGCGCCTAGACTTGCGGTCGCTTGCATCAAATTAATTGCGTGCCTAAGATCTCCTTCTGTATAATCGTATATTGCTTTGAGGCCATTCTCATCAACTTTGATTTTTTCTTTTTTTGCTAGATCCTTTAGATGTATAATTGTCTCTTTTTCTGTGATTCTTGTAAACTTGAAGACAGCGCATCTACTCTGAATTGGCTCTATTATTTTGGAAATATTGTTTGCAATCATGATGAATCTGCAAGACTTTGAGGCATCCTCTATGATTCTACGCAAGGCAGTTTGGGCATCGGATGTCATCTCGTCTGCTTCGTCCAAAATTATGATCTTAAATGGAATGTTTGTGTCGAGGCCTGCAAACTTAGAGAATTTTTTGACTCGTTCTCTTACCATGTTAATTCCACGTTCATCCGATGCGTTTAGCTCCAATGTGTATTCTTTCCATCCATTGCCTAAGATCTGTCTACAAAGACAAAGTGCAAGTGTTGTTTTACCAACACCTGCAGATCCTGAAAATAATAAGTGAGGAAGCTCTCCGACATTTTTTAGCAGCGTAGTCAGACTACCTACTATTTCTTTTTGGTTTACTAGTTCCGTTATTTTCTGTGGGCGATATTTTTCGACCCACATTATTGAATCTGACATTGATAAACCCTAGATTGCATTCTTAATAAATCACGCCTGAGGATCAAATGATCAAAGCTATTTGTAAACACATTTGATCGATCGTATCCATTAAATCCTTGAATCAAGTTTGATAACCATTGAAAATAAACGATCTTTTGCAGGTACACACTATAGGATATCACACAGAAGAAGTAAAGACAGTAATTAATCACGACTTTAAGATCAACGTTTCTAATGTTGTAATTTCTGGCAAACAGGGAGAAGTCATCAATATGCCTCGCTGGATTGCACAAACTCTAGAATCAGAAAATCATGCGGAAATCCAAGAGCCTAACATGGGAATTGAGCTTACTCAATCAATATCTAAAGAAAATTTTGTAGGTGAAGAATTATCTCATTTAGAGCCAGACTTTTACATCAAAGTCAAAGGCTACATGGCAAGGCAATCTGAAAAGGAACGAGACAAGCTAGAATCTTTACTAAACACATTGATTAGAAAAAGATTAGGTAAGCTAATTCCAAGGGCTAATTCCATGGAATTAACAGCGGAGCTGGCAAAAAAACTCTCAGTTGAAGAGCGTTCGCTATACAATACCATACACAACAACAGCACTGAATTCATGAAACAGGTTTTTGGTGGCAAATAATGACATTAGAGACACAGTCTAGAGGCGCAACAATAGATCAAGTGCAGCATTTTCTTTCTTCCTTTAAGGACAAATCTGGTACATTTGTGTATGTAGAAGAAATCGACCAAATGATGGCAAAACAGGCCAAATACATTGTAGTTGACTATAATGATATAGTATCATACAAAGACATTGAAATAAAATTCAATTTAGAGCCTGACGAAATACTTTACGCATTTTCTCGAGCAGTCAAAAATATTCTAGAGGAGAGGTTTCCAGACTATGCAGCAAAGATCTCTGACGACATACGAGTAAGAATTGCTAATTATCCAATTCAAAGAAGTCTCAGACAAGTTAATGCCGAAGTAATTGGAAAAATGACAAGTGTCTCAGGCATGGTTGTACGCTCATCTGAAGTAAAGCCACTTGCACGAAATGTAGTTTACAAATGTCCAGAAGGACACATCACAGAAGTGCCACTAGAGAGAGGCCTCAGCATTTATGCGCCAAGTAAATGTTCTTCTGAAAAATGTGCACATCGCGATATTAGAATTGATCCAGAAAATAGTAAATTCATAGATTTTCAAATTGTCAGACTGCAAGAACTTCCAGAAGATCTTCCACCAGGACAGCTTCCACATTACATCGACGTAACAATAAAGCAAGATCTAGTAGATAACGCACGTCCAGGTGATAGAGTCATTTTAACTGGAATTGTACGAATAGAGCAAGAACAAATCACTGGAACCAGAGTCAACAGTGGACTACATCGATTAAGAATAGAAGGCAACAATATTGAATTCTTGGGAGGTAGAGGAGGCAAAAACTCTAGACGTTCAGAAAGAGAAGAGATCTCACCAGAAGAAGAAAAAATAATCAAATCACTAGCAAAGAATGCCGATGTTTATGAGCGATTGATTAACTCGTTTGCTCCACACATTCAAGGCCATGCAATAATCAAAGAGTCAATTTTGTTGTTAATGGTTGGTTCTACACAAAGAGTCATGACAGATGGTACAAAAATTAGAGGCGACATTAACGTGTTTTTAGTCGGTGACCCAGGTACTGCAAAATCTGAAATGCTCAAGTTTTGTGCAAGGCTTGCTCCAAGAGGCCTTTACACATCAGGCAGAGGTTCCACAGCTGCAGGACTTACAGCTGCGGTAGTCAGGGACAAAACTGGAATCATGATGTTAGAAGCAGGAGCTGTCGTATTGGGTGACCAAGGCCTAGTCTGCATTGACGAATTTGATAAAATGAAACCAGAAGACCGAAGTGCACTGCACGAAGTAATGGAACAACAATCTGCAAGCATTGCAAAGGGAGGAATTGTGGCTACACTAAATGCACGAACCTCGATTTTGGCTGCAGCAAATCCAATTTATGGAAAATATGATCCATTCAAAAACATTACAGAAAATGTTACATTACCAGTTCCATTGTTGACAAGATTTGATCTGATTTTTGTTGTCAGAGATATTCCATCTAAAGAAAAAGATCGCAACATTGCACGACACATCATAGGTCTACACAAAAAGGCTACAGCCGACACCAGATCAATAATTGATGCTGATATTTTCACAAAATATCTAGCATATTGCAAAAAATCAGATCCAGTGTTGACTCCAGAAGCAGAAGAAAAAATTCTTGATTATTATCTAAAAATGAGAAATGTAGAGTCTGAAGAAATGATCACAGTTACTCCAAGACAGCTTGGTGGCTTGATAAGGCTTGCAACTGCAAGAGCAAGATTGCTCATGAAAGACCAAGTAGATGCAGAAGACGCAGAACGCGCAATATTTCTAATTCAAAGTATGCTAGAAGATGCTGGAGTTGATGTCAATACTGGTAAGGTAGACCTTGGTGTATTGCAGGGAAGGCCACATAGCGAAGTATCAAAACTGCAACTATTCATGGATGTCCTAAAATCCCTTGAAGGTGATAGTAAAACTCCAGTTGAGGAAAAACTCTTTGTAAAAGAGTTGACCAAGACAGGCAAATTTACAGAAGAAGAAGCAAGAAACTTTGTTCGAAGAATGCTTCGTGAAGCATCAATTTATGAATCCAAGCCAGGTCACTATAACCGTGTATGAGAATAGCGGATCTTGGACTAGCAACTTCTGCGCAAGAGTTTCTAGCTGAGCAAAAAATAACAAAACTATACCCTCCACAGGCAGACGCAATCAAAGCAGGCTTGCTTGAAGGACAAAACATTCTAGTTGCAGCGTCTACTGCTAGCGGAAAAACTCTCATTGCCATGCTTGCAATGATACAGTTTCTGGGTGGCAAAGATGGCAAAATAGTCTATCTTACCCCGCTTCGAGCGCTTGCGGCAGAAAAGTTTTCCGAGTTTAAAAAAATGGAAAAAATCGATTTTGGTAGAAAAATTAGAACAACTATCTCAACTGGCGATTTTGATTCTATAGACAAAGAATCTGAAAATTCGGACATTATTGTATTGACAAATGAAAAAATGGACTCGATAATTCGCCATGGGGCTGACTGGATTGACAAAATTGGTTTGGTTATTGCAGATGAAGTTCATCTAATTGGAGACAAAGATCGCGGACCAACACTTGAAGTGATACTAACTAAATTAAAGGAATTGGAAACAAAGCCACAAATAGTAGGACTCTCTGCAACAATAACAAATTCTGATGAGCTAGCAAAATGGCTTGGCTGTAAGCTAGTATCAAGCGATTGGAGGCCAGTACCACTTACTGAGGGGGTCTTTGATGGAGGAAATATAGTGTGGAACAATGGTGATTCTGATGAAATAGAGTCAAGCATTAGAGGCCCACCAATAGATCTATGTCTTGACACAATAAAAAAAGGAGGACAGTCGCTTGTTTTTGCAGAAACGCGAACTCGGTCTGCATCGCTTGCCACAAAAGGATCTGATGCTGTACTGAAATTTTTATCAGACTCTGAAAAAACATACCTAGAACAAGTCTCACAAAAAATTCTAGACAACAACGAACACACTGATCTAATCAAAACACTTTCAGCTTTACTAAAAAAGGGAGTTGGATTCCATCATGCTGGCCTAAACCAAAACTGTCGTGAAATAATTGAAACAGAGTTCAGAAACGGCAAGATCAAGCTTTTGGCCTCAACTCCAACTCTGGCAGCAGGCGTAAATCTGCCTGCAAGGCGTGTTGTCATATCAAGCATAGTTCGATATGACGTAAAGGCAGGTGCTAACAAACCAATCAGCATTCTAGAATACAAACAGCTGTGTGGAAGAGCTGGAAGGCCGCAATATGACAAGTTTGGCGAAGCAATCATAGTGGGAAACGCAAATGCGTCCGATCTTATTGAATACTATATCAATGGAACGCCTGAGCCAATAGAGTCACAACTTACAGATGACAAGGCCTTGCGAATCCACATTCTGAGCCATATCGTATCAAATCCTGGAATCAAAGGGGAAGAAATATTCGAGTTTTTCCAAAAAACACTTGCAGGCCTACAAACAAGAAAAAACACACTCAAATTTTCAATAGAAATTGCAAAAAAATTCTTGATTCGAGAAAATCTAATAATACAAAAGGCAGAAAGATTTGCAGCAACAGACTTTGGGAAAAAAGTGTCTATGCTATACATTGATCCAATCACTGCAATTTACTTTAAGCGCGGCTTAGAGGTGGTATCTGAAAACAAAAAACATACGCTTGGATTTTTGCATTTAATTTCGAGCTGTGAAGAATTCTTTCCGAAATTCTCTCTTAGAAACAAGGACTATGAAACACTAGATGTTCTAATTGAAAACAAATCATCTGAGCTAATAGAGCCAATATCAGAATATGATTGCAATCGTAGCCTTTTGGTCCTGGACTCATGGATATCAGAGTCGTCTGAAATTCATCTTTCTGATAATCTTGGAATTGAATCAGGTGATATGCACAGAATAGTAGAAACTACTGACTGGCTTGTTTATTGTCTATATGAGATTGCCAAGTTAGTTGAGCGTACCGATCTATTGGAAGAACTAGCAATGTTGAGAAAAAGAATCTCTTATGGAATAAAAGAAGAATTAGTAGAATTGGTCCAAATACGAGGCATTGGACGTGTACGCGCACGAAGACTATATGATCATGGAATAAAGACCATATCGGATCTACAACAAATTCCTGTCAACAAGCTAGCAAAAATTGATAAAATCGGCTCAACCATTGCAGATAATATTAAATCTCAACTCAAAAAAGTGAGATAATTGCAAGACTATATCATTGCAGCAGTAATTACATCTGTAATTGCATTTTTTGTTGTCTTGGGTTTAGTTCCACCACTGATTAAGAGCCTAACCAAGAAAAACTGGACAGTCAAAGATGTAAATAGAATTGGTGGCGCAATGCTTCCAAGACCTGGAGGCCCTGCAATTCTTGCCGGAATAATTCTATCAGAAATATCACTTTACTTTCTTTTACCGCAAGAACGAGCCATCACAAAAGGAATCACTGCTATACTGATCACTACATCAATCAGCTTTGTAATTGGATTCATTGATGATAGAAAGGTAATGAGTGGATGGTTCAAACCACTGGCTTTGGTAGGAGCTGCAATTCCAATTATTGTTATTGGAGCATACGAGCCAAACTTGGCATTTCCATTGTTTGGAGATGTAAAAATCCCAGCATTGTACTTAGGCCTGATAATATTCATGATTCCGGTTACTGGCAACACAATAAACTCTATTGATGTAATGAATGGAATCGCAAGTGGATTCATGACAATTGCATCATTTTCACTTGCAATTGTCTTGTTTATCTTACAAAACTATTCAGTTGCAATAATGACTTTACCCGTGGCATTTGCATCACTCGCATTTTACAAATATCATAAATTTCCTGCAAAAATTTTTCCAGGAGATTCAGGTGCATTAACACTTGGCGCGGCATATGGAGTAATTGCCATAGTAGGCCAAATCGAAGTAATTGCGGCAATTGCACTTTTACCTGCAATAATAAACTCATTTTTGTTCCTATCAAGCGTAAAACGAATCGTAGAGCATAGGCAAATCAAGAACCCAACAGCTCACACTGATGATCATAAAATAACTGCAAAAAAAGAAACAGATGCACCAATCACACTGATTAGGCTACTTGTTGCAGCAAAACCTCTAACAGAAAAAGAAATTGGTTTTATGGTTTTCAAGCTAGCAATATTTTCGGGAATTTTGGCAATAATCACAGCACTTATCTCGGGAGTTAAAATTTGACAAATCTCTTGATCTTTGCATTTATTGGAATAATGTGGGTTTTGATATTGGTTGGTGGTGGAATACTTGTAACACTAGTGTCCAAGATCTCAATTTCAGGATATGGAGATCAAATGAACTTTTTTATTGCATCTGTTATCAAAGCCATAATAGCTTTGGTGCTTGTGGTGTTTTGGATTTTTACTCTAAGCAAGCTCAAAAATATAGTATTTCACAAACAGCTCAAGACTTAGTCATCCATTCTTTTTGTTTTTTATCGTATTCTGATCTAGAGTATTTTGGTTTAGCTGGAACTCCAGCTACTATTGTATTGTCTGGCACGTCTTTTGTTACTACTGCACCCATTGCAACAACGCTATTCTTTCCTACTGTTACACCTGCTTTGATTACTGCGCGTGAGCCAATCACTGCTCCATCCTTGATGGTAACACCGATCATTTTCTGACTTGGTGGGTATGGATCATTAGTTAGCGCAGCGGCAGGACCAATGAAGACATTTTTGCCTATTCTTGATAACGGCGGAATGTAAACTTGGCCTTCAATCATGGTGTTTTCACCAATTTCTACATTGTAGTCTATATGTGTAAGTGAGCCAATCTTGACATTGTCGCCTATTATGGTGTTGTCTCCAACGTAGGAAAAATGCCAAATCCTGACATTTTTGCCCAGTTTTGCCTTTTCAGATATGAAATTGGTTACCAAACTACAGATGCCATGGATTTGCATCTTTAATTATTTTTTGAGGTAAATCCTGCTTGTTTTTTTCCAAAAAATCCACATCTTGCTTTTTGTCTCTAAGTTCGTCTGGAAGCATTATTGGTATTTCTTCTATGATTGGATAAAACCTGCTACACTTTGAGCAAAACAACGCGCCTTCCAATATCACTTCTTGTTTTGATTTTGTCTCGTACAGTTCCAAGGGAAATTGTTTGTCAATTGGGCACACAAGCATGTCCATCATTTTTTTGTTCATTTTAATTCTATATACACAGGTGTTCCTTTTTGACTAGATAATAATGCTGCCTCTGCTATTTTGGTGACATTGACAGCTTCTTCTGCTTTTACTCTTGGCTGCGAGTTTGATTTTACTGCATCCAAAAAGCTCTTTATTTCCAGTGTTAATGGTTCCTGCTTTTCTTTTCTTGGCATTTCAGAGCCATGATCTTTTTCTATTTTTACTTCCTGTGTAATGAAATCACCAGAAATTATTCCATCTGTACATACTGCATTAAAATGTCTGACACGTGATGGTGTGATCCAGTTTGATGATATGATTGCAACTTTGTTATCCTTAAAACCAAGCATAATTGTTGCAAAATCTTCATGATCATGTCGAATTTTGCCTGATCTGGCAAATACTACTTGGGGGGTATCATCAAAAAGCCACATTGCTGTGTCTATGTCATGTACTGATGTATCGTAAATAATTCCGACATCTTTGATGTGCAAAGGCATCCTGTTTTCTCGATGAAACTCTAGCATTATGAGTTCTCCATATTTTTTTGATTTTACAAACTCTTTTACAGATTCTACTGCTGGATTGAATCGTTCAATATACCCACAAGTCAGTATGACTTTGTTTTTTTTGGCAAGCTCTACAAGTTTGAGCCCTTCTTCTGATTTGTAAGTCATTGGTTTTTCTACAAACACTGATTTTTTCTTTTGAATCAGCTTTGAAGCAATATCAAAATGCGTGATGGTAGGTGTGCAGACAAAAACTGCATCAATTTGTTCTGATTCCAACATTGTATCAAGTGATGTATAATAGTTTATTCTGTATTTTTGTCCAGCTTCTTTGACTCTGGATTCATCTGCGTCACAGATTGCAGTCAAAACGCCAAGCTGTGATAGAATACGCACGTGGTTTTTACCCCATCCTCCAACACCTATTTGCGCTACTTTCAAGCTAATACACAGGGCTTAACCAGCTGGAATATTTGTCGTTTTTTGCAGTAACTATATCCAAATACGATGAGGTTATTTCTTTTGTAATACTTCCCGGCTTGCCGGTGCCAACTTTTTTACCATCAATACTTGTGACTGGAGTTATCTCTGCTGCAGTTCCAGTAAGAAATATTTCATCTGCCAAATATGCCTCTCCACGGGTAATTGTTTTTTCTTTTACTACATATCCTAGATCTTTTGCAATTGTCATGACAGAATCGCGAGTAATTCCCTCCAGTGCCGATGATTCCAGCGGTGGCGTTAACAAAATGTTGTTTCTTACAACAAAAATATTTTCGCCTGGGGCCTCACTTAGATTAGAGTGCAAATCAAGCAAGACTGCTTCATCATAGCCGTTTCTTTTGCATTCCTGAGTCGCCAAAATAGAATTCAGATAATTTCCCCCCATCTTTGCTAATGGCGGAGTTGACTGATCGCTGAATTTTCTCCATGATGAAATCCCGACACTGATTCCATTTTTGTTAAACAAATCTCCAAATGGGAACATAAATGCAGCAACATGCGTAGGAGCAGATTCGTTTACGTGCAAGTTAATTCCATACTGGCCAACAAAATAGAATGGTCTAATGTAGCATGATCGTCTCATATTGTTTTTCTTGCACAAGCCGATTATCGCATTCATTATCTGTTCGTTTGTAAATTTCAATGCTATAGAGTAGAATTGTCCGGACTGTCGAAATCTCTTAATATGATCTTCTAGTCTGAAAATGTAAAGATTCTCTGAATTCCAATATGCACGAACTCCCTCAAAGATCGATGTTCCATAATGAATTGCGTGTGTTGTAATTGGAACATTTGCCTTACTGAGTGGGATGAATTTGCCATCAAACCAAACAAATTTGGAAATGTCAAATTTCATAAAATGATTCTTCCTATGGCATTAATCTATCTTGTCTTGAGGCCAGCCTTTGGAAATTTCATTCCAGCTATTCGCGTGGTTAGGTCTTCCGAGTTTGCATAACGTTCCACAACACTCCAGTTCTCTTTTATTATTTTGACAACCTCTTGGGGAACTAATTCTTTCCAGTCAGTCTGTTTTCCATTTGCAGAGTCATACAATTTATCTTTGACAGAGGAAGCAGAGATTGCCTTTCTTGTTCCGATTCTAGGATTTAGTCTGTATGCCTTGAGCATCAAACCTTCTGTCTTGTCTCCAGTGTATGTGTAATAGTCATTGTCCACACCATCCAATATTTGGGCCCGAAGCTTCCATGAATATGGTGAGAGAATTGGCGGAAAATATCTGTAAAATGGGGCATGAAATGTATAGTTTGGAGATACTGCAATGGAATCACCAAACACGGCAGTCAGCATTTTCTTTCGTATTTCATAACTAAAAGGAAAGCTTCTACTGTTTATCTCAGTACCATTATCCAAAAAAACAACCGGCATTACAATGGTCTGGTCTTTTTGTTTTAGGTCATTGATAATTTCCACATGGGCATTTGTTAGTGGATTTAGGTGTGCAAGATAAATTGCAACAGTCAAGCAACTAGACTGTCTTTTGCTCATATTTCAATTAATGTGGGGACGATGGGACTTGAACCCATGATCTCCAGCGCCCGAGGCTGGCAGTATACCAAGCTAACCTACGTCCCCAAAGCTTGGTTCAAATCAAACAATATTACTTTTGAGTTATCCGTAAGATTCGTACTTTACATCAAAGCTTCCATCTGGACGCTTGTTTCTCTCTGTGACAAATCCTTTTGATTCTAAAAAGTCCATACAACCATCTATTGTTCCCTGCCATCCACAAATGTAGAAAATTGTGTTTTGTGGAGTTATCTTGTCGCTAATCATTTGTTCTAGTGGTGATGGCTGGCCTTCTTTCGATCTAAGGAATGTCTCAACTCTTCCTGTCTGTCCGCTCCAAGATCTGTTAAACCATTCTTGTGGTCGGCTAATAGCTGCTCGATATCTAAAATTCCATTTATCGCGTCCCTTGTCAATGCTTTCCATCTCAAGATCTGTAAAGAGTTCTTTGTAACTTAGTTCGTCAATGTAGCTTGCACCATGCAATACAACAATTTCGCGTTTATCACCTACTGCGTGAAGATGTTGTGCAAAACTTACAAACGGAGCAATTCCAGTTCCGCCTCCAAGGCAGACAATTCTCCGTTCATCTTTTTCTCCATTTGGAAGCTTTTCGTTTATCTCTAGCGCCAGGCCAGTTGGTTTGATCCAAGTTATCTCATCGCCTTCTTTGGCATTGAATAATTGAGTTGTCAGTCTTCCTGGTAGTGGTTTTCTGACCCATCGAATTACAAGTTCAAAGTATTTTTTGTTTTCAGGATGTGATGCAATAGAATACGCTCTTCGAATTACTTTACCTTCACTTGGAACATTCATTCCAATTGTAACGAATTGTCCTGCCTTGAAATCCGGTACGACTCCATCATTTGGAACCAGACGAAAAATTGCTAGATCTTCTTTTAGCAACTGAATATAAGTAATAGTTGCCTTATTTTCTACGACCACATCAGAATCTGTTTAATGACGGTTAAATATTTTATGTAAAACACTAATCAAATTTCTTTCTTCCAGCTAAACGTTAATAATCAATCTGAAAACTTGTCAAGTCGACTAGACCAGTTCTAGCTTTGTGGGCCGGTCGTCTAGACTGGTAGGATACGCCCTTGGCATGGGTGAGATCGAGGGTTCAAATCCCTCCCGGTCCACTTACAAATTATTTCTAGCAAGAATTACTAGCTTGTTTATTTCTGGATCATTTTCCTGTGACAGATCATCTATTTTTGATAGCAGTGATCTGTCCTTGATATCTATTGCAGACTTGATTGCGCTCTTTTTTACTTCCATGTTGGTATCATCAAGACATTTTCGTATGGCAGACGTGGCTTCAGATGCTCTCAGAAATCCAAGAGCACCTACTGCACAAGAACGCACCATTGCATTTTCGTCTTCGGTGAGATGAATTATTTTTTGTATTGCCTTTTTCTCGTTTCTGTTTGCCAAAACCAAGGTGCAATATCCACGAATGTTTTTACTTTGATTTCTGAGTCCTTGAAGCAAGATTTCCAAAATATCCCCATCATTTAATAACAAAGCACTAAAGGCTTCACCTCTTAGCTCAATGTCAGAATCGTCAAACTCTGAAATGACAATCTCTAAAATTTTAGGTTCAGTCACATTTGATGCTGATTCCAATGCTTTGATTTTCTCTTCTTTAGTGCCGGACTGTATAATGTTTCTCAGCTGTTCTGCTGTATTCATTTCTGCTATACTTTAGGTATGAGTTAATAAGAAATTTTTGAATAACAAGCAAGAGTTTTGTTTTTAGCTTTAAATTATCGATGTCCAGTATGACTGCATGTCCGAAAACAGAGACGTAATTTTCATTGGCAAGAAGCCATTGATGGCGTATGTGACATCTACGCTTATTCAATTGGCTAATCTTCCATCAGTGCATATCAAGGCAAGAGGACTAAGCATTGGACGCGCAGTAGATGTTGCACAAATCATCTCACGCAAAACAGAAAATGCTGGATACTCTATAGGCCAAATCAAGATAGGCTCTGAACAACTAGAATCCAAAGACGGCAAATCACGAAATGTATCCACAATAGAAATCGAAGTAAAGAGAAACACAACGTAATCGTTTCTTTACTTGGACTTTTTTATTTATCCTCTTTTGTAACGATTTTCCATGTTTCTGAATTTTGTTAATTCAACAATATCGTTGAATTCATCAAAGCTAACAATATTTTTTGCCAGTCTTTTTGTAGTACCTGATTTTTTGAGCTCTTTTAGCAGGGCAAGTGAGGCATAAGTATTTGCGTAAAGAACTGAAAGTGGATACAAAATTATCTTAAAGCCCATTTTGTGTAGTTCTTTTGCGGAAAGTACTGGAGTTGCTCCGCCTTCTATCATGTTTGCAACAAGTGGCGCCTTGATCTCTTTGCCAATCTTTTTCATTTCATCAATTGATCTTGGTGCCTCTACAAAGACTGCATCGGCGCCAATTTTTTTGTAGTATTTTGCCCGCTCTATTGCATCATCTAGTCCACGAGTTGCACGAGCATCAGTTCTTGCAACTATGATAAAGTCCTTATTCCTTTTAGCGTCAACTGCAGCCTGAAGCTTTTCAGCGTATTCTTCTTTTTCAATCACTTCTTTTCCTGCCATATGACCACATCGCTTGGGCCATCTTTGGTCTTCCAAAAATATCCCAGCAGCACCTGCTGACTGTAATTCATTTACTAGCTTCCAAACAGAAAGCGCATTCCCATATCCAGTATCTGAATCAACTATGACTGGCACAGATACTGCTCTACAAATTCTTCTTGCATTTTCAGTTGTTTCCGTGGCACCAATGAATCCATAATCTGGCATTCCAAATAATGTGGCAGATGTTCCGTAACCTGTCTGAAACATTGCTTCAAATCCTACCTTTTGTGCAATTTTTGCACCTATTGCATCATAAACACCAGGAATTACAAGTGGTTTACTTGGATCGTTGATAAGCTGTTTTAGAGTTTTCAACAAAAGAAATGACCAACTTTGTTATTTATGAATAACTAAATGAGATCCGTAGTTTGTTAATCTGTTATGTACCATTACATGTTCTACATAGGATTTAATTGTCACATACTTTACCTGAAACTAATGACAAAACTTGTACTGCTTGGCGTTCTTGCGTTATTGTCAGTTTCTCTTATCTCGATTAGCTATGCGAACACTGGTTGTAGCAGAGATTGTGAACCGCCAACATTGGGAGTTTTGTATACTGGACAAAAAGTAGTTGAACAAGGATTTACAATTAACGACAAATCATTTGATGTTGCAGAAAGATCTCAAATCGTACCGATTACAGTTGTTAGAACAGGACAAACTGTTAACGTCAAACTAATCACATATGAGAATAGTGGCGCTACATATCTTAGAAAGACTTCATTATCCATAGGCAATTTTGAAGATGACAGGCACAAAGACATGCTTGCAACAATATCTTTTGATCAGCCATTTACTGGACTGTTGAGTAGACCATTGACTTCAGGCTCGGATGTATCACAAACATCTAGCGTTGATGATCCGACTGGATTACTCAAAGATGTAACAGTAAAGGCAAGTGAGGTTGATTCGTATAGAACTAGAATTGAAATGTCGTTTAAGATAGTTAGGCCGCTTGATACATCAGATATCATCATCCAAACAATGGATGCGAAAAGGCTTACTAGCTATAATGTCTTGTATGACGCAATAAAGGTAGGTGGCAAGGATATGACTGAAAAACCAGCTCCGCCAACAAAAATGCCGCCTCCACCACTAAAACAAATACAAAACAAAGTGGCTCTGCAGAAAATAGAGTGTAGAGATGGATATGAAAAAGTAACCCGTAATAACGGTGCAATTGCATGTGTTTCTACATACACAGCAGCCATGCTAAGAAACATGGGACACGCTTCCTAATCTATTCTATTTTGATCTCTTTTCCTTGTTTTGATTCTTGAGCATCTAGCTTTTGAAGCTCACCTTGGAGAAATTTTCTGTACTTGGAGGCTTCTTCTTTTGTCATCTTGGAAACATTTGATGATAACAAAGTTCCCATCATGTTAATTCGCTCAATTAGATCCATTGCGACAAATCTGCCCACATTTTTGACTCGCATTAAGACATCAAGCTGATTTTTTATCACCTGGTTTATCTTTTCTAGATCTTCTGATGTTGCCTTTCCTTTCTTTGTGATCTGGTATTTGCCATCCTTTGTTTCTTCAACTAGTCCTTCATCTAGCAATCTGCCTAGGAGTGGATAGATCAAGCCAGGCGATGGTTTCCACATTCCCTCACTTTGACGTTCTGCTGCATCGATGATCTCTTTGCCGGTATGTGGTTTGGTTGATAACAATTCCAAAATATAGTGTCTTGAGAAACCTCGCGGAATGGCGCTTCCTACCCGTTGGAACCATTCTGATACCATCGCTAGCAATATCGCTAGCGATAAATATAAGGATTGTGCGCACAAGTTCTTTTGAAATACATATTTATCCGATTTTCAAAAGTTCAATGTCAATGGTTGATTCTATTGAATATGATCTAATTATTGTTGGATCTGGTCTTGCAGGTCTTCGCGCAGCAATCGAAGCTGCAAAGACAAGTGCGCAGCTAAAAATCGGTGTAATATCTAAGGTCCAAGTTATGCGCTCTCACTCTGTATCTGCAGAGGGTGGAACAGCTGCAGTGTTATTCGAAGAGGAAGGCGACAGTATCGAGTCTCATATTTATGATACAGTAAAAGGAAGTGACTTTTTGGCAGACCAAGACGTTGCGGAGCGACTCTGCAAGGAAATGCCAAAAGAAATCTATCAGCTAGAACACTGGGGAATGCCGTGGTCTAGACGAAAAGATGGACGAATAGGTCAGCGATATTTTGGAGGGTATAGCTTTCCTCGTGCAACCTATGCATCAGATAAGGTTGGATTCTTTGAGATGCAAACTTTGTATGATACCTGTCTGAAATTTGATAATATTTCATTTCTGAATGAATGGTTTGTCACTTCAATAATTCATGATGGCCAACAATTCATGGGCGTTACTGCAATAGAGCTGTCCAGCGGTACGTTTTACACAATTCGTGCAAAGGCTATGATTATTGCCACTGGTGGTGCGGGAAGAATTTACTCTTTTTCCACATATGCACTGTCATCTACTCCTGATGGACTGGATATGGCGTATCGTGCAGGACTCGCACTAAAAGACATGGAGTTTGTCCAATTCCACCCAACTGGAATTTTACCATCTGGCATACTGATTACAGAAGGTGCTCGAGGAGAAGGTGGCTATCTTTTGAACAAAGATGGCGAACGATTCATGAAGGATTATGCCCCATCAAAGATGGAGCTTGCCCCACGAGACATTGTATCAAGAGCAATAATGAGCGAGATTCGGGTAGGACGTGGATTCAAACACGAAACCGGCGTTGACTGTATGAAGCTGGACTTGCGACACGTAGGTGATGCAATCATACGAGAAAAGCTTGGTGCAATCCGTGAAATTTCTATCAAGTTTTCTGGAATTGATCCGTCACAGGAGCCACTGGACATTAGACCAGTATGTCATTACATGATGGGGGGAATTCACACTAACATTGATGGTGCAACCGAGCTCAAAGGAGTATGGGCCGCGGGTGAGGCTGCCTGTAATTCTGTTCATGGAGCAAATCGTCTTGGTGCAAATTCTACGTCCGAGTGTATTGTGTGGGGCAAGATAACAGGAAAAAATGCAGCAGAATATGCACTAAATGCAAAATCTAATTCACAATTTCCACATCAGCTAGTTACGTTGGAAGAAAAAAGGATCTATGACGGAATTTTCCGAGGACAAGGAGAATACAATCCGTATGAAATACGACAAGAACTAACTGATATTATGAATGACAAAGCCTACGTATACAGAACAGAATCTGAGCTAGTTGAAGGACTAAAAAAGCTTCGAGAGATAAGAGCAAGAACATGGAAACACGTGGGCGACAAGGCAAAAGAATACAATACAAATTTTTCAAATGTTATGGAGCTTGATTCTATGTTCAGAGTAGCTGAAGTTGTTCTGATTGGAGCAATTAACAGGCGCGAATCCAGAGGTGCGCACGCAAGACTAGACTATCCAAATAGAGATGATGCAAACTTTTTACACCACACGCTTGCTTACTATGATCCAAAAGAGCCAATAATGAAAAAACATCCAGTAACCGTAACAAGATACCAGCCAGTGGAGCGCAAATACTAATGAAACGAAACGAGAACAAGGAAGGAATCAAAGGCATGGCAAATCCAACCAGATACGGAATAGAGAGATTTGCATATTGGTTGATGAGAATCACCGGACTTGGTTTACTTGCATATTTGATTGGACACGTCTACGAAACAAGCAATATAGTCAATGGCAAAACTGCATGGGAAAACATGCTCAGCATGACACAAACCACAGAAGGCCACATATTTCTGACTTTGGTCATTGGAATGTGTGTATTTCATACAGCAAACGGCATTCGTGTAATGCTTGGCCATGGTGGATACGGAGTAGGCAAGCCGGCAAGACCTGATTATCCATACACTCCAGCATCACAAAACAAAATGCACAAGCTTTGCATTTACGCATCAATTGGTTTGGCGGCACTTGCAATGATGTACGGTGTATCTGTATTATTGGGTGAATAAAATGCGCGAAAGCACAATAATGAAAATCCACTATGGAACAGCCCTTGCAGCAGTGGTGTTGGTAGCAGTCCATGTTTTGTTTAGAATTACCATGATGAATTATGAGGATTCATTGGCATACGAAAGTGTCATTGCAAACTACAAGTATGTTCCATATGCAATAATGCTGGAATTGATTCTTGTGTTATTGTCGGTGCATGGATTCAATGGATTGCGCGTCATACTACTAGAGCTAAAGCAGGGACGATCGTATGAAAAAGCAGTAACATATGGCTGTATTGCAGGAATGGTAGGTCTTGTCGCGTTTGGTTCAAGGACTATATTGATGGCAAGCATGGGGATGACGTAAATGAGCGAAGTAACACTAGCAGAAGAACAATCTTCGACTGAGGTGTCATCTGCTCAGACCATAATATTGCGCATTGCAAAATTCAATCCAGAACATGATTCAGGATCAGAATTTGTTGATTTCAAAGTTCCATATGAAAGATGGACTACTGTACTTGATGCAATACTTGATGTCAAAAAACACTTGGATCATTCTGTCGCAGTTAGGTATTCGTGCAGACAGGCATCATGCGGTTCTTGTGGCATGAAAATTAATGGTAGGCCAAGATTGGCATGCTTTACAAAAATTTCTGAGCTAAACTCTGATGTTGTAACTGTAGAGCCAATGAATAACTATCCAATTGTTAGAGACTTGGTAGTGAATTTTGATAGAATGTTTGCAAACCACAAAAAGATGCAGCCATTCATTATTAGAGAAGATTCTGAAGTTACTACCGCAACCAAAGAATTCAATCAGACTCCAGAACAATTAGAAGAATATATCCAATTTGCAAACTGTATCAAGTGCGGCTTGTGTAATTCTGCATGCCCTACAATGGCAACTGACTCGTCATTTTTGGGACCGCAGGCGTTAGGCCAAGCATATCATTATGTTGCAGACAATAGAGACAAAGGAAAGAACTCTAGACTCAAAATTATAGATGATTCACATGGAATCTGGAGATGTCACTTTGCAGGCTCTTGCAGCCAAGTTTGTCCAAAAGGAGTCGATCCTGCAATGGGAATTCAACTTTTACGTGGATATTTGTTAGGATTTAGAAAATAAGTCTAGGCGGCCTTTTTTGGATTTGGGCTGTTGTTTACCTGGTTGTTTATTGCTTCTGCCATAAAATGATTTGAGACATTAACCTTGACGTCATTTACTCCATCTAGCTTTAGCAGATGATCGTGAATGTCTTGACAAATTTTGAACCCAAAAACTGCCGGACAAAATGGACTGGTAAGATGCAAATCAACTTTGACTGCAGAACCTGTAATGTCTACATTGTCTACTAGCTCTAATTCTGTAATTGATGTATTTATTTCAGGATCAACTATTCCAGATAACTCGTCAAAGATTTTTCTTCTGAGGTCTTGTAGATTTTGCGACATAAACGGCAAATCATCTATGCTATATATAACCATTATAACCTCTAGATGGGAATGTATCGGTCTCGATTAGACAAGAATCTAGACAAACACACATTGGATTATGTTTCATCAATTTCTGATGATTCTGAAATTGCTATCTATGATATTGTTGGAAGCCAAGCTCACTCTATAATGCTGTATGAAAATAAAATTCTAAATAAAAATGAAGTAAAAAAAATTCTCATTGCTCTGGAAAAACTCAAAAAAGAAAATCTATCTGCCAAGTCTTCTGCTGAAGACATTCATGAGCTAATTGAAACCATGGTGATAAAAAAGACCGGCCTTGAGGTTGGTGGAAAAATGCATACAGCTAGGTCTCGAAATGATCAGGTTGCACTAGATTTACGCATGAAAATCCGTGATGACATCAATACAATCTGTAATTGTATTTTGGATATGGTAGGGACATTGGTCTTGCTTGCAGAAAAACACACCACCACTGCAATGCCTCTGTACACCCATTTACAGCAAGCCCAAATCGGCACGTTTTCACACTTTTTGATATCATATGTAGATGCTTTATTGCGTGACTTTGAGCGACTATACAATACATTTGATCGTGTAAACCATTCGCCTTTGGGAGCAGGTCCTGTTGGCGGAACCAGTCTACCAATTAACCGAAATAGCACCGCAATGATGCTTGGCTTTTCTAATGTGGTGGAAAACTCGATAGATGCGACATCAAATAGGGATGTAGTAGCGGAATATGTAGGACATGTTGCCATACTCATGACCAATTTGTCTCGAATCGCAGAAGACTTGGTTATTTGGTCAACGTCTGAATTTTCATTTGTGGAACTATCTGATCAGTTTTCATCGCCATCTAGTGTTATGCCGCAAAAGAAAAACCCAGACATTTTGGAGTTAACTAGGGGTAAAACTGCTCGAGTTATTGGCAATCTAGTTGCAATACTGTCGAATTTGAAAGGACTTGCTTCCGGATATGGACGCGACTTGCAGGAAATAAAACCCTCTGTATTTTTGAGCTCGCGTACCGCAATATCTGCACTAGTTGTTTTGGACTCCATGTTTGCAACACTAAAGGTAAACAAGCAAAAAATGAACCAAATAGCGGACTCGGGATATCTGGCAGCATTAGACATTGCAGAGGCACTAGTCAAGGAAGGTTTGCCATTTAGGACTGCACATAAAATTGTAGGAAAACTAGTTCAAATTGCACACGAATCAAAGATTTCACTATCAGAGCTTACTCTATCTGAAATTACAAGATCTGTATCTGGCAAGGAATTTGATTCCAAAAAACTTGGAAAAATCATATCTTCAATTAATGCACAATCTTCACTGAAAAACCGCTCTTCGCTTGGTTCTGCAGGAATTTCTGAGCAAAAAAGGCTCATTTCAAAAAGAAAATCCAAAATCAAGCAATACCGAAATAATGTGACAAAACGTAGTGGTCAGATTACATCGGCAATTGAAAAATTATCTGCAAAGGTACGGATATTAAGTAAATAGCGGGTTCGCGGGGATTCGGACCCCGGACAGCCGGATTAAAAGTCCGGTACTCTACCTGGCTGAGCTACGAACCCTTCGCAAATTCTCAAAATCGTGTATAATTTAGTCTTTGGATGATGATTTTTGCAAGATGATAACTTTAAAAAAGGAAATTCTTTGATCAAAATTCAAGCCCTTGTAGTATAGCCCGGTCTAGAATTCGGCCCTGTCACGGCTGAGACGCGTGTTCAAATCCCGCCAAGGGCGCTTTTCTTTAATCCTAATATTCAATCAGAAAATTATACTTTCAGTGAAGCTAATCAAAAAAGGCGCAGAAGGAGACATCTATCTCACAAAATTCAATGATAGTCCAGCAATTCTCAAGACACGTAAAGTAAAGCCGTACAGACATCCAGTACTTGATAATCGTATTAGAAAACAACGAACCATTAGAGAAGCATTAATTCTTGTAGAAGCAAAATCATTTGGAGTAAAAACTCCATTGGTCTACCAAGTAAACAAAAACGACTGCACTATACTGATGCAACAAATTAGTGGAGTTGTGGTCAGAAATCTAAAAGGCGCTAAACTAAAATTTGCGTGCGCAGAAATCGGAAAAATCACGGCAACATTGCACAAAAATGGCATAGTTCATGGGGATCTTACCACGTCAAATTTCATATCTAAAAACAACAAAATTTATGCAATAGATTTTGGTCTTGCGCAAAAATCTATCAAAGTCGAGGACCATGCTGTGGATTTGAGACTGTTCAAAGAGATTTTGGGAAGCGCTCATGTTGAGGTAATGGAATCTTTGTGGAAGTCATTTCTTGGAAGCTACAAATCAGTTGTTGGACTAGAAAGATTCAACAAGGTACTAAATCAACTCTCAATAATAGAAGGAAGAGGACGATATGCACGAATGGAGTGATGTGTATTTTGTATCATCAAATAAACACAAGTATCTGGAAGCAAAAGAGATCCTTTCTTCATTTGGAATAAAGCTTGGATTTTTTGAAACCAGTCTAGTAGAGATTCAATCCAATTCCTTATCTGAAATTGCAAGAGCAAAGGCACTAGATGCCTTTGTTAAATGCAAAAAACCAGTTATAATAGAAGACGATGCGCTTGTTATACAATCACTTGGTGGTTTTCCAGGGCCGTACTCATCATATGTATATGACACTATAGGAAACAAAGGAGTAATACAGTTAACAAAAAAGAACCGAGCAGCAAAATTCTATGCTACCATATCATACTGCGACAAAAGAAAAAAACCAGTTCTATTTGAGGGCATAACTTCAGGCAAAATAGCAAAAAAAATTTCTGGAGGGGGATGGGGTTATGATCCAATATTCATTCCGCAGGGAAAGACCAAAACATACGGGCAAATTCTTGACAAAAACACTCTATCTCATAGGTATAGAGCACTAGAAAAATTTGCTAGCTGGTTTGTGCGTACTCGGAGATAAACGGATCAATCAGTCTTTGCTGGTTCTGCAAGAGCACTATTCTTGAGGCAATACTCTCGTTGGCAACTGAATAGATCCGACTCTTCTTTGCAATCTGATCTGCAAAATGACTTACTTCTTCAAATTCCAGCATATCAGAGCGTCCCAACCTGTTAGTGGAGCGACCAATATGCATATAGGATTTTATCTCTATAAAGTGGACATTTGCACGTCTAATCATATCTGCAAATGCAGGAATCATAGACTCTGAATTGTTGTGGTTTCGAATCATTGTCATTCTGAGAACTGTTCTAGTATCCATTTTTGCTAGTAAACCTAATGATTTATTCCATCGCTCCCAAGAATCTGCATACCTGGGCTTGTTTATTCTCATAAAGGAATCATAGTCAGCTGTATTTGTGGAGAGGTAAATCTGAGTTGGCAGTGCATCTTCATCTTGCAGCCTTTGCAACATTTGCGGCTCTTGTCCGTTTGTCACAAGAAATATTGATTTTGTTGCAGGCAAAGTTTTGAGATATTTTATCAGCTCTGGTAGCTTGGGATACATCGTTGGCTCTCCAGATAATGATATGGCATAGTGAGCAGGCAACAATGACTCATCTAGTTTTTTTGTAATTGATTTTGGATCTCCGTAATGGCCCATGATCAGCTTTTCTCGCTCTATCATTAGTTTAGTGACTATGTCTTGTGGTTCTGCAACATTGTCTGGATTCATTTCTAATGAATCGTAAAATTCCATTGGACGCCAGCAATAGACACATCTATTCTCACAATACATTCCTGCAGGTGAAAACTCCATACATTGGTGCGTTGATATGCCATAGAATTTGTGCTTGTAACAGCTTTCTTCTCCTTTGAAGGACTTTTTTGTCCAGTGACATAATTCTACAGTAGAATGATCTGAGACTCCGTACTTGGCTTTTTTCAGCTGCTGCTGTATGGAAGATTTGATTTGTATAATGTCGTCTTGCTCTACAAACTCGCCTGAGCAACTCATAGGTCTGATTTTGTGTGGCTTTACTTAAATTCTCAATATGGTTTACGCATGAAAAATTATTTCATTTTATCTAGATCTTTATTGTAAAAATTCACACAAAATGTTAAATATAAAAAATTCCTATATGAATCGATGCGGAAGGATGTAAAATCCAACAAATAGTCCGCGCGTGGCTCAGTAGAACGAAACATTGAACCATGAACGCCAAGGCGTTATGGAAATGAGAGGTGTTCTCTCCAGTTCTGCGCTTGGGGCCACGCCCGCACAATTATTCTACAAAAATTACGTAGTTTGTTCATAAATTATCTTCAACAAGATAATGAAAATTTTAAATTAAAACCAAGAGTAGCCATAGCTAAATTGAGAAAAGAACTATTCATCTCAAAATTGCCACATCTGCGAAGACATCAGCAGCCAACCGAAGTTATCCAAGCCCATATTGAAACAATACAGGGAAATGGCTTTACTTGGACTGATATCCAAAACCCAGACCGTACTGAAATTGAAAAGCTTGGGCAGATGTATAATTTTAATTCGCTAAATTTGGATGACTCTATTTCAAAAATTCAACTGGTCAAAATCGATAATTATGACGATCATTCCTTTATCATTTTGCATTTCCCACCATCTGCACTAAAACGAGGCATGTCTAGATTCAACCAACTTGCGGTGTTTATTGGAAAAGACTATCTGATTACCATACATTATGGTGAGCTCAAATCACTAGTTGAAATGGTAAATCATTGTAAAGAGAACTCACAATATAGAAATGAACTGCTTGGACAGTCATCTGGATTTTTGCTATACAAAATAATTGATACACTAGTGGATGATTTATTGCATACATTGCGCAGAATTGTGGAAAACTTGGACGAAATAGAAGACGATGTATTTGATGAGAACAAATCCACTCCAAAGAAAATTTCTCTACTGAGACGTGAAATTACAATACTTCGAAGAATAGTTCATCCATTACGTAAAACTGTACTAGATACATCAAAGAACACACAACGATTCTCAAATGGTGAAGAGGATCTGGTTCTACATTTTGATGATGTGATAGATCACATTGACAAAGTAGCAGAAACACTAGATGAGGCAAAAGAAACAATGGAAATCTACAAGGACACTGACTTTATGCTATCTACTGAAAAATCAAACAAGATACTTGCAACTTTGACTATAATATTCACACTTACAATTCCGCCAACTGTAGTTGGCGCGCTATATGGCATGAACATAAATCTACCAGGTGGAATTCAAACTGGAAACTGGACATTTCTTGGTGAATATACAACGCTAATCATAATGCTGATTATATCGATGCTGCCTTCGGCTCTAATGTTTTTACATTTTTACAAGAAAAAATGGCTTGCTGACTAGTGGAACCAAGGAAATAGGTAATTTACGCCCCACCAAACTACTGCTATAGTTATTGCCATTCCAATATACCAGCCCTTATGTTGCATATCCGGTCTTTTTTTATAGTCGATAATAAGTTTGTCCGTGATTTTCGTATGTAGTTAGGTTAATAGTAGATCTAGGAATACCGGTTTTTGCGGCCTTCGTAGTACAGTGGCTAGTATAGGGGACTGTGGATCCCCGGACAGGGGTTCGATTCCCCTCGAGGGCCTAGATTATTTGGAATTGCCAGACAATACTCATCAAGGCCAATATCACTTACTTTTTTGGCTATTTTACCTGATGTTAGTCTGAGTGATTCATGCGTGATTTTATGGCGTGAGCCGAGCCCTGCAATTAAGATTCGATGTGCTGGAATTATACCATGAGTGTGAACAATAGAGATTGCACCAAGTTTTGCCTTAGTTTCTTTAACTGCTTCTTTTATCGAATCAGTCAATTTTTGATTAGATTTTGAAAATCCTAACGGTAGATCTGACTTTTCTGTGACAAAATAGCAAAGTGATTTTGTTTTTTTAGTGAAAGGATCAGAATTTTCTGCTTTTATAAACACAATTCTGCTTCGTCTTTTTTGTCTCTATTAAGATTTGGGCTTATTGATAAATACTGGATATTTTTATTACAAAATATGTCAAGTACAAAATGTATCTCTTGTGGAAAAAGTTTCTTTTCACCTTTAGGCCACAACAAGTGCAATACATGCTCCAAAAAAGACGGAGATTCTGGTATGGGAAACATGGAACATGGTTCATGCGGATGCGGTGGACATCACCACTAACTAATTTTCTTTTAGTTAATTTCTAAAATATTGATTTTGATATTACCTGTATGTCGTTTTTGATATAAAGGACGAATTTTGCGGAAATAAATTGCAGAAATATCTCATCACTTTGTTTTGTCTTCTACAAGCTTGAACTTTGATAGTTGTTTGTATAGTATGAATACTATGACTGCAATTATCAAAAAGTCAATAATGTTTGCGATAAAATCACCGTATTTGAAATCAGATATGGTTCCAGTGAGTTGATTTGTTACGGAGTATTGTAATGTCTTTAGGTCGCCTGAAGGAAGTGCAAGACCAATAATTGGGTTGATTATGTCTGTGACTAGTGCTGTGACTAGTTTTGATGCTGCTGCACCTATGACAAACGCAATTGCAAGACCTATGATTCCAAATGTCTTGAGAAAGTGAGCAAATTCCGCCACAAAACCTTTCTTTTCTTCAGTTGGTTTGTCTGACATGAAAATAGTAGCTTTGATCTACTATATTGGAAACGATGGATAGACGAATTAGATCTTTTGGTAAAACAATATGTCACTCATACGGAACTAATTGTTAGTTTTTTGCTGTGTGTGAGAAGACTGGCAGATCTGACAAACGCTGCTTTTACATTTTTACATTCCGTGCTACACACATCACTGTCTTGATATGTGTCATTTCCTCTGCCTTTGGATTGTATTACTGCAGAGATTAGCGGTACTAGTGCAGCACGTCCACCATACGCCGTATTACCGTCAACAAACCAAAACATCTCTAATGCGCTGGAATCAAGAACCTGTGATCGAATCTCTTCTCCAAGCTTGGTGTAATGACCTACGAGTAGTATCTTGCCTCTTGCCAGAAAATTTAGAATCTTTGCAAATTTGATACAAAGATAACACTGGTTGTCGTAAATAACGAGCGGCGCCATTCTACGAAGATCCATGATACCAGTACATTAGATCGAGATTAAAGCTTTGAGTAGAAAATAGCTTTTTATTGAATTTGGAAGCAGCTTCAAAACATGACTGTGCCATCGCACACTGATTGAAAATGGGCCTCAATTATTATCAAATTAAAAAAAACGTTAGAAAAGCACGTAAACTTGTAATTCGTGCTACGTCAATTGCTGGATCTGGCCATCCTGGAGGCTCTTTTTCGATGGCAGAAATCATGGGATGTATATTTTTCAAATATCTAAAATATGATCCAAAAAATCCAAACTGGCAAGACAGAGACAAGTTGATTCTCTCAAAAGGTCATGCATCACCAGGATTATTCTCAAACATGGCACTTGCTGGATATTTTGATCCGTCTGAACTTGACACATTACGAAAATTTGGAAGTAGACTACAGGGACATCCTGATCTAAAATGCCCAGGAGTAGAGTTTTGTGGTGGTTCACTCGGAATAGGTTTATCATTTTCGATTGGTTCTGCACTTGCTGCTAGAATTGATAACAAATCAACTCGAATCTTTACAGTAATGGGTGATGGTGAAACAGATGAAGGCCAAGTTTGGGAAGCCGCAATGACTGCTGCAAAATACAAAATTGACAATCTTACCGCTATATTGGATAGGAATTTTATTCAACAAGATTCCTATACTGAAAAAATTATGCCTCTTGATGAAGAACTAGCTGGTGATGACTTGTCGGAAATGTGGAAAGATGCAAGCAGATGGAAAACTGGTGACAAATGGCGTTCATTTGGATGGAATGTTTTAGAAATTGATGGCCACAGAATTGAGCAAATAGACTCTGCCATCAAAAAGGCAACACAGATCAAAGGTGCACCGACAATGATCATCGCAAGAACAATCAAAGGTAAAGGAGTTGAACATATGGAGGACAACCCAAAATGGCATGGCCAGGCTCCAAAAAAGGAATTTGTCCCAGTAATTGACATGGAAATTGATTCCCAATCTATGATTGCACCATCTATCATAGCTGGCGATATGACTAATCTTGAAAACGAAGTAAAACGATGCACAGTTGGCAGAGCTGACTATATTCATTTGGATGTGATGGATGGAATGTTTGTTCCAAACAAAACATTTGATCACAACAAAATACGCGAATTGCGACCGTTAACTGTCATACCATTTGACACGCATTTGATGATAAATGAGCCAATAAAATATGTCAAAGATTATGTTGATGCCGGTTCTGATGTCATAACTGTTCATGCAGAAGTATGCGATGCATCAAGCTTTGGCCAAATTCATGATATACTAAAAGCTAATCAGGTGGGAGTAGGACTAGCAATAAATCCAGATACTGAACTTCCAGAATGGGCAATTCCGTTTATTCCAAAATTAGATCAAATTATTGTAATGTCTGTAGTTCCTGGCAAATCCGGCCAAAAATACATCGAGGCAACTCATGAGAAAATGCGTAAACTAAACCAAATTCTGAACCAGCATAATTTTGATGGCTGCATTGAAGCAGATGGTGGAGTAACCCTTGACAATATTGGTGCATGTTTTGCAGATGGAGCGCGTGCATTTGTTGGAGGAAGCGCAATTATTGGTCAACAAGACGTTCGTGGAATAATCCGAGAATTTAGAAACAAAATCGCGTATGCTAGACGTAAAATGCTAATCCAAAAGGCCCACGAGCTTGGTGGAAGTGACTTGGTGGCAAAATGGATCGATTTACACGTAATTGGTGAGAAAAAGAACCGGCTTAACACAATAGCAAGGGAGCTAGGCTACGCATGATTGGAGACATGACTGACATGCGTACTGCATACGGAAAAGCCCTAGTTGAGATTGGCGAGCAAAACTCTGATGTTGTGGTGTTAGGAGCTGACACTACCGACTCGCTAAAAACAGCAGACTTTGGAAAAAAATTCCCAAAACGATTCTTCAATGTAGGAATTGCAGAGGCAAATTTGGTATCCATATCTGCAGGCCTTGCAATATCTGGTAAAATTCCATTTGCAAGCACATATGCAATTTTTCTACCAGGACGATGTGTTGACCAAATCAGAAATGCAATTGCATATCCCTCTCCCGGAGACAAAAAAGGCCTTAATGTAAAATTGGTTGTATCGCATGGTGGAATATCTGTTGGGGCAGACGGGGGATCACACCAGCAAGTAGAAGATTATGCAATAATGCGTTCGATGCCGAACATGACTGTGCTTGTACCTGCTGATACCGTAGCAGTATCAAAACTTACCTGGATAATATCACAAAGATATGGTCCTCACTATATGCGACTAACAAGATCTGCATCACCCATAGTGCACCAAGATTTCCAAGAATTTCAAATAGGAAAAGGAATCGTGATGAAAGAAGGTACTGACTGTACGATAGTTGCATGTGGTTTAACAGTAAAGATGGCACTTGATGCAGCAGATTCTCTCAAACAAGAGGGACTTTCATGCAAAGTAATTGACATGTTTTCAATAAAACCAATCGATTCTGAATTATTGGAAAAATCTGCAAGAGAAACCGGATGTATTGTTACTTGCGAAGAACACAACATAATGGGAGGATTTGGTTCTGCAGTATCAGAAGTTGTATCTGAATTGTATCCAGTTCCAATCAAACGAGTTGGAGTCAATGATAAATTTGGTGAATCTGCGCGTGACTCTGAAATTCCGCTGCTTTTGGAAAAGCACGGTATAACATCAATTAATATAGCAAAAGCAGTCAAAGAGATCATCGGTAAGAAAAAATGAAAATCTTCCTTGATACTGCAAATCTACAATCAATCAAGCAATACAACGACATGGGTTTGCTTGACGGAATAACAACCAATCCATCCTTATTGGCAAAAGAGGGCGGTAACCCACAAAAGGCAATGGAGGAAATTACAAAGATAATCAAAGGCGATGTCAGCCTAGAAGTTGTTGCAACGGATTATGCTGGAATGATAGATGAAGGACACAAGCTCAAAAAATACGGCGCAAATGTTGTAATCAAAGTTCCAATGACTGCAGATGGACTCAAGGCCTGCAAGAGTCTCTCACAAGAAGGCATCTCAGTAAATGTAACGTTAGTATTCTCTCCAAATCAAGCTCTTTTGGCTGCAAAGGCAGGTGCAAAATACGTTAGCCCATTCATTGGACGACTAGATGATGTTGGCCAAGATGGCATGTCACTTATTGCAGAAATAAAACAAATATTTTCAAATTATAATTTTAAGACACAAATCTTGGTTGCAAGTGTAAGACACCCAATGCATGTAGTGGAAGCTGCAAAAATTGGAGCAGATGTAGTAACACTACCACCGGATGTTTTGGGAAAAATGCTCAAACATCCACTAACTGATAATGGATTAAAGGCATTTTTGGCAGATTGGGACAAACTTCAACAAAACCAAAAGTAATTTTGCAACTGCTTAAAAACTAGAGATATTCTATGATATCATGGATGATGATACACGTAATTCTCAGATAATGGATATGGCAGAACTACTAGTTAGCGATAATATTTCGATAAATGAACAGGATCCAAAAAAACTGCAAAAATACTATGATTTTGCACAAAAAAAGTTCAATTTGAGTGGTGATGACTCGATGGATCTAGTAAATGAGACATTTTTGTATCTAACTATAAAAAACGCAAAAGATGTTGATCCACTACAAGATGGCGATAAATTTGGCGCTGGATTTAGCTAATCGTAACTCATTAGCTTTTTTTCTTCTAATAATGCGTGTAGGTTATTAACAGAACGATATACATCTGATTCCTTTTTTGCACCGGTACACACTAGCTTTCCTGACGCAAATAACAAAATGACTGTTTTTGGATCAAGCATTCTATGGATTAGTCCTGGGAATTGTTCTGGTTCATACATACTACGAGGCAAAGTTCTTGCCGCATGTTCTAAGTGAATTTTTCCTCCAAGGTTCACTGCAGCTACAATGTTTTGTACTACAATTTCTGCGTCATTTTTGATTTTGATTCCTCCTTTTCGTAATCTTTCTACTACTGTTTGAACTGCCTTTACTGCCATTTCCTCTGATTTTGCACCAGTGCAAACCATTTTACCAGTTCTGAAAATCAAAGTTGCAGTTCTTGGAGTTTTTAGTCTGAAAACAAGTCCTGGGAATTGATCCGGGTGATATTCGGTATCTGGAAATTTTTTTGTAACCTCATTTAGATCAATTTTCTGATCAACTGATGCAGACGCTACCACATTTTCAACTGATACAATTGGTTTTGTCTGTGGCATTTATCGTTCTTTTATATCTGCTTTATATATAGTGTAACTGACTAGTGGTGATTAATCCACCTAGTACGATATTCCTCATCAAAGATCTCAGTTGTAATATCGCTATCATTTGTTTTTGCACTTTTCAGATCTAACTCGAATAATCCTAATCTGCCTTTTACTGAAATTGGAATTTTGAATTCCTTTGCATTCTTTAGTAAAAAACCAAATGTTTTGTTAGAAAAATAATCATCGTTTGCAAAATGAAATTTCTTGTCTGTGATAAACTCTTTTTTAGTTTGATATCTTTTTGTATCATATATGGTAACCTTTCCTATGATTGCACCAGTAATCAATCCCTGTGGATCTATTTTCAATCTTTTACAATCATCCAGTCTGATTTTAACAGGCGAATGAATCAGAATCTCGCCTCGATATTTGGTGTTCCAGTGTCGAAGCTCGATTATTTTTCTGGCTTTAACGATGAGATCAGCAAATGGCTGAGATACTGAAAGACACTTGAAGGTGCTCAATTACATTCTGATACTACATCTGTTTGGACCCATCTCCAAGTCGGGAATTTGCTCTGGTGCAATTGGGATGACTCCTTTGTTTACTTTGATAATCATTGAATAATTCATTGGTCTTGGAGTTGTAATGCTTACCACTTTGGACGCAAATTCTGTTTGGCTTAGATCTAACAAGGGTAATTTCTTTGCATTCTGTACTGTAGTGTAAAATATTCCATCTTTGATTGGATTTATTCCGTCACCATGATGAGTCGGAAATATCTTGACACCATCTCCAAATTTGAGAATCTTGTTGTGTAAGGTATCGTATAATTCTGCAGCAAATTTCTCTGCTTGGTCTCTAAGATCTGGTCTTCCAATTCCTTCTACGAACAAAATATCGCCTGAAAAGACATACTTGTCATCTAAAACAAATGTCATTCCACCTGGTGTGTGACCTGGAGTATGTATTACTTTGAGCTGTTTTGCACCAAATGGTATTATGCTTCCATCTTCAATTTTTTCGCTATCTATTTTGTATTCTTCTATTTTGCTAAGGTATAGACTTGCACCAGTAATCTGGGCCAAGTCTTTTGCAGCAGAAACATGATCTGCATGTTGATGTGTATCAATTACTTTGGTGATCTTGAGACCTTCTTTTTGTGCAAATTCAACATATTTTTTTGGAGGATAGGTAGGATCGATTACCACTGCCTCACCATTGGAACCTATTATGTGGGACAGACAACCCTTACCAACTTTTTCTACTTGAATTATGGTAGTATCATTTTCTTTTAATGTAGTTGCATTGAGAACCTGGTTCCACAATGACATTCCGCCAACAAGTGATGTTGATTCTAATCCATTTTGTGCTAGTGCAAATGTTGCAACCATGGAACGATTTCCATGAGAACAAATGGTGACAATTTTCTTGTCTTTTGGTAACTGTGATTGTGATCCTGGCGTGAAAAGTTGTGAAAGTGGAATGTTTACTGCACCTGGAATCTTGAACTCTGCAAATTCTTGCGGCTCTCTGACATCAAGCAAAAAAACATTATTGTTATTTTTGATTGAATCCCAAAGGTTGTCACCTGAGATAATTGTGTCCTGTGTACTTTTCACTAGATCACCACTCCAAGACTTGATTCCATCTTTGAGATAATGAGCATCAAATCCAAATCTAGCCATCATTGTGGCATTTTGTTTTGCATCGGTTCCATTATCATCAATTAGAATGACTTTCATGTTTGGTGGAATCTTGGACATTATGATTTGTTTTTGTTGCATTGAGTTACATACTGCATTTGCTGCGCCTGAAATGTGTCCATCCATATAATTTTCTTTAGCACGAATATCCAAAATCAGAGTATTAGATTTAGACTGTAAAAGATGGGCTAATTCTTCTGATGTAATTTCTATATTCATTTAATTGCGTTAATTTTGAGCCAAATTTAGAA
>Ga0233425_10000594_pt1 | contig 92296 bp, 81 predicted proteins | sample Watercolumn_Towu_2_FD_181712 | JGI IMG/M metagenome (GOLD analysis project Ga0233425, IMG submission 181712) | Freshwater microbial communities from Lake Towuti, South Sulawesi, Indonesia - Watercolumn_Towuti2014_140_MG | ecosystem: Environmental > Aquatic > Freshwater > Lake | place... | reverse complement strand
GCGTGGTCAGGTGGCTGTCGGCCTGCGGGAATTTCTCGAACGCGAAACGCGGCACCTTGGTGACCACGTAGTCGATCGACGGCTCGAACGACGCCGGGGTCTGGCCGCCGGTGATTTCGTTTTTGAGTTCGTCCAGCGTGTAACCCACGGCCAGCTTGGCCGCGACCTTGGCGATCGGGAAACCCGTGGCCTTGGAAGCCAGGGCCGACGAACGCGACACGCGCGGGTTCATTTCGATCACGATCATGCGGCCATCGGCCGGATTGATCGAGAACTGCACGTTCGAGCCGCCGGTGTCGACGCCGATTTCGCGCAGCACGGCCAGCGATGCGTTACGCAGGATCTGATATTCCTTGTCGGTCAGCGTCTGCGCCGGCGCCACGGTGATCGAGTCGCCCGTGTGAATGCCCATCGGGTCCAGGTTTTCGATCGAGCAGATGATGATGCAGTTGTCCGCGCGGTCGCGAACGACTTCCATCTCGTATTCCTTCCAGCCGAGCAGCGACTCTTCGATGAGCAGTTCGCGCGTCGGCGACAGGTCCAGGCCGCGCTTGCAGATCTCTTCGAATTCCTCGCGGTTGTAGGCGATGCCGCCGCCGGTGCCGCCCAGCGTGAACGACGGGCGGATCACGATCGGATAGCCGGTACCGCCGGTTTCCTGGGCAATGCGCGACTGCACGGCCACCGCTTCATCCATCGAGTGGGCGATGCCGGACTTGGCCGAACCGAGACCGATCTTGGTCATCGCGTCCTTGAACTTCTGGCGGTCCTCGGCCTTGTCGATCGCCTCGGGCGACGCGCCGATCAGTTCCACCTTGTACTTGTCCAGCACACCGTGGCGATGCAGGTCCAGCGCGCAGTTCAGCGCCGTCTGGCCGCCCATCGTCGGCAGGATCGCGTCCGGGCGTTCCTTTTCGATGATGCGCTCGACCACTTCCCAGGTGATCGGCTCGATATAGGTCACGTCGGCCGTGTTCGGGTCCGTCATGATGGTCGCCGGGTTCGAGTTGACCAGGATGACCTTGAAGCCCTCCTCGCGCAGCGCCTTGCAGGCCTGCGCGCCGGAGTAGTCGAATTCGCACGCCTGGCCGATGATGATCGGGCCCGCGCCGATGATGAGGATGCTCTTTATGTCTGTGCGTTTTGGCATTGCACGCTCTCTTTGTTGGCCGGCGCGCGTGTTCCCGCGCGTCGTACCGGATATCAGGTTTTGACCGTCAGCTCAGGGTGGCCGTGGCCAGCTTGGCGCCGAAGCCGATGAACATCGCGCCGACTCCGCTCGACATGCCCGCGGCAAGGCGGCGTCGGCGTCGGAACGCTTCGGCCAGCTTCGCGCCCACGAAAATGATCGAGGTCAGGTAGGCGAAGCTGCAGATCTGGCAGACCAGTCCAAGCGCCACGAACGACAGCGCCGGATACGCGAACTGCGGATCCACGAACTGGATGAAGAACGAAATGAAAAACAGGATGGCCTTGGGATTGAGCAGGCTGATCACCAGCGCCTTGGTGAACGGATTGGCCGACCGGTCCACCGGCGCGGCTGCTTCAGGCGCGGCGTCGTCGGCCTTGGCGCGCTTCGACCAACTGCGCAGCGCGCCGCGCAGCATCTGCAAGCCGATCCAGGCCAGGTAGCCCGCGCCGACGTACTTGACGACGTGGAACAGCCCGGGGCTGGCCTTGAGCAGCGACGCCACGCCTGCGGCCGACAGCACCATCAGGATCGCGTCGCCAAGAAACACTCCGCACGCGCCCTTGTAGCCTTGGCGCACGCCGCGCTGCGCGGCCACCGACAGCACATACATCGAGTTCGGCCCCGGCAGCAGCACGATGAAGATCGTGCCGAGCGCGAAGGTCCAGAAATCGGTAATGCCCAAGCTGGCGTGCATAAAGGCGTTCATGGCGAGTCCTGTCTCCTGTTTCCCGTTTCCCGTTCTCAGGCGGCGGCCTTGGCGCGCGCGTCCTGCATCAGCTTGGTGAAGCGGTCGAACAGGTACGCGATGTCATGCGGACCGGGCGATGCTTCCGGGTGGCCCTGGAAGCAGAACGCGGGCTTGTCGGTCAGCGCAAAGCCCTGCAGCGTGCCGTCGAACAGCGACGTATGCGTGACGCGCGCGTTGGCCGGCAGCGTCGATGCATCGACCGCGAAACCGTGGTTCTGCGACGTGATCACCACGCGCCCGTCATCGTGGTCCTTGACCGGGTGATTGGCGCCATGATGGCCCGTGCTCATCTTGAGCGTCTTCGCGCCAACGGCCAGCGCCATGATCTGGTGACCCAGGCAGATGCCGAACGTGGGGATGCCGCGCGCAATGAACTCGCGCGTCGCGGCAATCGCGTAGTCGCAAGGCTCCGGGTCGCCGGGGCCGTTCGACAGGAAGATGCCGTCCGGATTCAGCGCCAGCGCATCGGCGGCGCTGGCTTGCGCCGGCAGCACCGTGACCTTGCAGCCGCGTTCGGCCAGCATGCGCAGGATGTTGAACTTGACGCCGTAATCGAACGCCACCACATGGAACTGCGGCTTGTCCTGCTTGCCGTAGCCCTCGCCCAGCTTCCATTCGGTCTGGGTCCACTCGTACGGTTCCTTGACCGACACGACCTTTGCCAGATCCATGCCCGACAGGCCCGGGAACGAGCGCGCCAGATCGATGGCCTTCTGGACATTGTCCTCGCCGGCCAGGATGCAGCCGTTCTGCGCGCCCTTCTCACGGAGAATGCGCGTCAGCTTGCGAGTGTCGATGCCGGAGATCGCCACCACCTTTTCCTGCTTCAGGTAATGGGCGAGCGTGTGTTCCTTGCGGAAATTGGAGGCCAGAATCGGCAGATCCTTGATGATCAGGCCGGCGGCATGGACTTTCGTGGCTTCGACATCCTCAGGATTCACACCGTAATTGCCGATATGCGGATACGTCAGCGTGACGATCTGCCGGGAATAGCTCGGGTCGGTGAGAATTTCCTGATAACCGGTGATGGCGGTGTTGAACACCACTTCGCCGATCGTATGGCCGGAAGCGCCGATGGAATAGCCACGAAAGACCGTGCCGTCTGCAAGCGCGAGGATGGCGGACGGAAAAGACGGTAACACGGGTAGGCTCCTGCTGGACTCACCCCGTGACCGACCTGCTCAACGCCTCGTGCTCCGCGGGCGGCCCATCGAAGGGCCGGCAGGCGCATGGCATTTTCATCACTTTTGTGCGGTGCATGAAAACGCCGCGCAAACGGAGCGGCGGAAGGTGGAATACGGTAGGCGCTAGGGTGAAGGGTTCTGAAAGCGAAACTTTCGAATTATATCCCGCCGCACCCAATTTCTCAAGTTATCAATAACTTACGATGGACAGTGGCGACGGGCGACGCCGCCGCCACGGCTCGCCGGCCTATGCCGCGACCGGCTCCGCCAGCGCCGCCCGATCTGCGCGCGCGTGTCGCCTGATGGTCGATCAGGCGCCCGGCGGCACCACCGCCGTGACCTCGATCTCCACCTTTGCGCGCGCCTCGACCAGGTCGGCCACTTCCACCGCGGTCATGGCCGGAAAATGCCGACCGACGATATCGCGATAATGCTGGCCGATCGCCTTGTAGGCACCGACGTATTCCGCCTTGTCCTTCACGTACCACGTCATGCGCGTAATGTGTTCGGCACGCGCGCCGCCCTGCGCCAGCACCGCCACGATATTGCGCAGCGCCTGCGCCACCTGCAGCGCGAAATCATCGGTCTCGAATTCGCACTGCCCGTTCCAGCCGATCTGCCCGCCCACAAAGATCAGGCGGCTGCCCACCTGCATCTCGGCCATGATGCCGTTGGCGTATCCCTTGGGCGGCGCCCAGTCGGGCGGTTGCAATGTCTTCAACATGATGTGATTTCCTGAAAGGTTGTCGTGTCAGGCTGCCGCCAGATAGCGCCCCATTGCGGTGCGCACCGCGTCAGGCAGCGCTTGTGGATGCATCGTGCGGGTATCGACGCAGACCAGCCGCTGGGTGATTTCCAGGCGCGTGTCGTCGTCGCCACCGGCAAAGCGGATCGCCACCACGACACTGCTGCGGCCGATGTGCGTCACGCGCAGTTGCCGGGTCAGGCGCTCGCCCAGCCGGCTTGGCGCGACGAACCGGCATTGCAGTTCGGCCGTGGGAACGCCGGCATGCGCCGACAGGTGCATCGCATCGAACGGCCAGTCGAGCGCCTCGTCGAACCAGTCCTCGATAAGGTCGTTGAGCATCTCGAAATAGCGCGGATAGAACACGATGCCCGCCGCGTCGCAATGCTTGAAGCGCACGCGCACCGGCTTGCTGAACGCCACGCTCATGACCGCGCATCCTCGGACGCCATTTGCCGCAGGCGGAAGCGTTGCAGCTTGCCTGTCTCCGTGCGCGGCAGCGCGGTCACGAATTCAATGCGGCGCGGGTACTTGTACGGCGCGATCTCGCGCTTGCAGTAGTCCTGCAACGCGCTGCGCGTCGCATCGCTCGCGTCCACGCCGGGGCGCAGCACCACGTAGGCCGTCACCACCTGCCCGCGCTCGGCGTCCGGGGCGCCCACCACGCCGCATTCGGCCACGTGTTCGTGGCGCAGCAGCGTGCCCTCCACCTCGGGCCCGGCGATGTTGTAGCCGGCCGAGATGATCATGTCGTCCGAGCGCGCCTGATAGAAGTAGTAGCCGTCGGCGTCGCACACGAAGGTATCGCCCGGCAGATTCCAGCCGTCGCGCACGTACACGGATTGGCGGTCGTCGTCGAGATAGCGGCAACCGGTTGGTCCGCGCACGGCAAGCTTGCCGACCGTGCCCGGCGGCACAGGCTGCATGTCGTCGTCGACGATGCGCGCCTCGTAGCCCGGCACCACGCGGCCCACCGCACCAGCGCGCACGTCGTCGCCAGCGCTGGACACGAAGATGTGCATCATCTCGGTGCCGCCCAGCCCGTCCGTCATCTCGATGCCGGTGGCCGCCTTCCATGCCTGCCGCGTGGCGTCGGGCAGCGCCTCGCCGGCCGACACGCTTTTCTTCAAGCTCGACAGGTCGAACTGGCCGGCGAGCGTCGCCATCTGTCGATAGAACGTTGGCGCGGTAAACACAATCGTGGCGCGATGCGTCTGGATCAGCCTGAGCAAGGTTTCCGGCGTCAGCTTTTCGGCCAGCGCGGTGGATGCGCCGATCCGCAACGGAAAGCACAGCATGCCGCCGAGCCCGAACGTAAACGCCAGCGGCGGCGTGCCGCAGAAGATGTCGTCCGGCGTCGGCTTCAGTACGTGCCGCGGGAACAGGTCGCACATCGCCAGCACATCGCGATGAAAATGCACCGTGCCCTTGGGCTGGCCCGTGGTGCCGCTCGTGAAGGCGATCAGGCAGATGTCGTCGGCTGCGGTGTCGCACGCATCGAACGTGTCCGGCTTGCTGTCCATCGCCGTTTCCAGCGCGTCTTCGCCGGTGCCGTTGAAGTAGCGCACCGACACAATCGTCGGACAGAAATGCTCGCTGTCCGCACGCCGATTGGTTTCCAGTTCCTCGCGCAGCCGGTCGTCGCACAGCGCCGCACTGACCTGTGCCTTGTCGATGATCTGGCGCAGTTCCTTCGCACGCAGCAGCGGCATGGTCGGCACGGCGATCAGCCCCGCCTTCAGCGTTGCCAGCCAGCTTGCCGCCATCATCAGGTTGTTCGGCCCGCGCAGCAGCACGCGATTACCCGGCACCAGCCCCATGTCCTCCACGAGCACATGGGCGATGCGATTGACCAGCGCCGCCAGCTGCGCGTAGCTCACCGTCTCGATCCGGCCGTCGCGCTCGTGACGCACCGCCACGCGCGCGCCGTTCCCCTGTGCTACATGCCTGTCGACCAGTTCCACGGCGGCGTTGATGCGCGCGGGATAACGCGTGTCGTCATTGAACTGGAACACGGGCCAGGCATTCCGCGGCGGCAGGCGATCCTGCGCGAACGTATCGATATGGGCCGAGGCAACATTGGGGGCGACCATGCTTGTCTCCGGTTCGTGTGGGATGGTCAGGCGTGCTGGCGCGCGGCGAGCGTTTCGCGCGCGATGATCAGCTTCTGCACTTCGGTGGCGCCTTCGTAAATGCGCAGCGAGCGGATCTCGCGATACAGGCTTTCCACGCGCGTCCCCACCTTCACGCCAAGCCCGCCGAACATCTGCACCGCGCGGTCGATCACCTGCTGCGCGTTCTCGGTGGCGACCATTTTGGCCATTGCCGCTTCGCGCGTGGTGCGTTGCTGGCGGACATCGCGCAGCCACGCGGCGCGATAGGTCAGCAGCGCCGCGGCGTCGATGGCCGTCGCCATATCGCCGATCGCCGCCTGGGTCAGTTGCAGGTCGGACAGAACCCCGCCGAACATCGGGCGCGAAGTGGCGCGTGCCAGCGCATCGTCAAGCGCTGCGCGGCCGAATCCCAGCGCCGCCGCCGCCACTGACGCGCGGAAAATGTCCAGCGTCATCATCGCCACCTTGAAGCCCTGCCCCGCTTCGCCCAGGCGGTGGCCCACCGGCACGCGGCAGTTGTCAAAGCGCAGCGTTGCCAGCGGATGTGGCGCGATCACGTCGATTCGTTCAGCAATCGTCAGGCCCGGCGTATCGGCATCGACCACGAACGCCGAGATGCCACGCGCGCCGGGCGCTTCGCCGGTGCGCGCGAACACGCAGTAGAAGTCGGCGATGCCGCCGTTCGATATCCACGTCTTGGCGCCGTCCAGCACATAATGCGTGCCGTCTTCGGAAAGCCGCGCGCTGCATTGCATCGCTGCCACGTCGCTGCCTGCCTCCGGCTCGGACAGCGCAAACGCCGCGATCGCCTCCCCTTTGGCTACGCGCGGCAGATAGCGTTCGCGCACTGCGTCGCTGCCGGCCAGCGTGATGGCGCCGGAGCCGAGCCCCTGCATCGCAAAGGCGAAATCGGCCAGTCCGTCGTGACGCGCCAGCGTTTCGCGCAACACGCACAGCGCGCGGGAATCGAGCGCCGGCAACGCGCCGCCGAAGGCCTGCGGCACGCAGTAGCGCAACCAGCCGGCCTGACCGAGCTTGCGCACCAGCGTGCGGCACGCCGCATCGGCGTCGTGATGATCGATGTCGCGCACATGTCCGGCGCACCAGGCGTCGAGCTCGCTTTCGAGACGACGGTGAGCGTCGTCGAAAAACGGCAGATCGAGATAGGTCTTGTCACTCATGCGCGCTCCTCAATCGCCTTCGAAAACCGGCTTTTGTTTGGCGACAAACGCGTCATAGGCGCGCCGGAAATCGCGCGTCTGCATGCAGATGGCCTGCGCTTCGGCCTCCGCCTCGATGGCCTCGTCGACGCCCATGTTCCATTCCTGATGCAGCAGCTTCTTGGTCACGCCGTGTGCGAAGGTCGGGCCCGCGGCGATCTGCGCGGCCAGCGCCTGCGCTGCGCCGAGCACGCCGTCCGACGCATGCAGCGCATTGAAGAAGCCCCAATCCACGCCTTCCTGCGCGGTCATCGCCCGCCCGGTGTACAGCAGCTCGCTGGCGCGGCCCTGGCCGATCATCCGCGGCAGCAGCGTGCAGGCGCCCATGTCCGCGCCGGCCAGTCCCACGCGCACGAACAGGAATGCCGTCTTCGCCTCGGGCGTGCCGAGCCGCAGGTCCGAGGCCAGCGCCATCATCGCGCCCGCGCCGGCGCAAATGCCGTCGACCGCGCTGACAATCGGTTGCGGGCACGCGCGCATGGCCTTGACCAGATCGCCGGTCATGCGCGTGAAGTCGAGCAGTTCGGGCATCGTCATGCGCGTCAGCGGGCCGATGATCTCGTGCACGTCGCCGCCGGAGCAGTAGTTGCCGCCCGCGCCGGTCACCACCACGGCCTTGATGTCGGTGGCGTAGCAGAGGCCGCGAAACAGGTCGCGCAGTTCGGCATACGAATCGAACGTCAGCGGATTCTTGCGCTCGGGCCGGTTCAGCGTGATCGTGGCCACCTTGCCATCGGCCGACACGGACCACAGGAAATGCTTCGGCTGGTAGTTGGCGAAAGCGCGCTTGTGGTGGCGCATGTCCAGTGCAACATCGCTCATTGTGGGTCTCGCTCCATGATCTCGTTCGATGGTTGATGCGTGTCGATGCGTGGCGTGGCGCCGTTCAGCCGGCCATCACTTCGCCGCCCGCCACGGGGATGGCCTGCCCGGTGATGGCCGACGCCTGCGGGCGGCACAGCCACGCTACCGCATCGGCCACCTCATCGGGCTGCACCAGGCGCTTTTGCGGATTGCGCGCGGCCAGTTCGGCGCGCGCCTGCGCTTCGGTGCGGCCGGTCTTTTCGACGATATTGGCCACGGCGTCGCGCACGATGTCGGTTTCGGTATAGCCCGGGCACACTGCATTGACGGTGATGCCCTTGGTGGCCAGCTCCAGCGCCAGCGCGCGCGTCAGCCCGATCACGCCGTGCTTGGCCGCGCAATATGCCGTGACATAGCCATAGCCGATCAGTCCGGCCGTGCTGGCCACGTTGACGATGCGACCCCAGCCCTGCGCGACCATCGCCGGCAACGCCGCCTGCGTGCACAGGAATGTGCCGGTGAGATTGACATCGAGCATGCGTTGCCAGTGCGCCAGATCGGTCTTGCCGAAGGGCGCGCTGTACGCCTGGCCGGCGTTGTTGACCAGCAGCGTGACCGGCCCGCGCGCTTCGGTGGCCAGCGCGAACGCGGCATCGACCGCATCGGCGTCGGTGATATCGGCAGTGGCCGTGCCCAACGCCGCGCCGTCCACCGCGAACGGCTCGAGCGCCTGCATCGCGGCATCCAGCACGGTGCAATCGCGACCGACCAGCGTGACGCTGGCGCCCGCATCGAGCAGGCGGCGCGCGATCGCCGCGCCAATGCCGCGCGCGCCACCGGTCACCAATGCATGACGGCCCTGCAGATCGTATGTCATGGTCACTTTCCCGCCGACTGCGCGTACGAGGCCGCGCGCGCAAGATTGGTTTCGAGCTGCCGCTTGCCGGCGACGTACTGCTTTGGCCATGTCACGTCGCGATAGCCGAGCTTGGCCGCTTCGTGCAGCGTCCACGCCGGATCGGCCAGATGCGGGCGCGCTATCGCGCACAGATCGGCGCGCCCGGCGGCGACGATGCTGTCGACATGATCGGCCTCGAAGATGGCGCCGACGGCGATGGTAGGAATGCCAGCCTCGTTGCGGATGCGATCGGCAAACGGCGTCTGGTACATGCGGCCATAGACCGGCGCCTGGTCGGGGCTGACCTGGCCGGACGAGCAGTCGATCATGTCCGCGCCGGCCGCCTTGAAGGCGCGCGCGATGGCGACGGCGTCGTCGGCGTCGATGCCGCCTTCCACCCAGTCATGCGCAGAAATTCGCACCGACATCGGCTCGTCTTCAGGCCATACGGCGCGCACCGCGGCAAATACTTCGAGCGGAAAGCGCAGCCGGTTGGCCAGCGATCCGCCATATTCGTCGCCGCGCACATTGGTCAGCGGCGAAATGAAGCTCGATAGCAGGTAGCCATGCGCGCAGTGCAGTTCCAACCAGTCGAAACCGGCCTGCGCCGCGCGCCGCGCATTGGCGACAAAGTCATCGCGCACGCGATCCATGTCGGCGCGCGTCATCTCGCGCGGCACTTGCGAAATCCCGGGCAGGTATGGCAGCGGCGAAGCGGACTGGAGCGGCCAGTTGCCGTCGGGCAGCGGATGGTCCATCTTTTCCCAACCCAGTTGCGTGGAGCCCTTGCGGCCCGCATGACCGAGCTGGATGGCGATCTTCGCGTCGCTGTTGGCGTGCACGAAATCGACGATGCGCTTCCAGGCGTCGCGCTGGACGTCGTTCCACAGGCCCGGGCACCCCGGCGTGATGCGCGCGTCGGGCGAGACGCATGTCATTTCCGCGACGACCATTCCCGCGCCGCCCATTGCACGCGCGCCCAGATGTACGAGGTGAAAGTCCCCGGGCACGCCGTCGGCCGATGAATACATCGCCATCGGACTGACAACCACGCGGTTCTTGAGCGTCACGCCGCGCACCGTGAACGGCGTGAACATCGGCGGCAGCACGGCCTGCGCATCCGCGGTACGCGACGCCAGCGCGTCTGGCGGCACACCGGCCTGCGCCGCCAGCCACTGCTCGAACCCCTGCACATAGCGCGCATCGCGCACCCGCAGGTTCTCGTGCGAGATCCGCTGCGAGCGCGTCAGCAGCGAATAGGCGAACTGCTCCGGCGCCATGCCCGCGTAGCGCTCCACGTTCTCGAACCATTCGGTCGAATTGCGCGCGGCATTCTGGATTTTCAGCACTTCCACACTGCGCGTCGCTTCGTAACGCGTCAGCGCTTCCGGTAGTCCATCGACGCCGACCGCGCCCTGCTGGCCGATCGCATCGGCAAGATCGATCGCATCTTCGAGCGCCAGTTTGGTGCCCGATCCGATCGAGAAATGCGCGGTGTGCGCGGCGTCGCCCATCAGCACCACGGGCACGCGGCGGCCGTCGGCCAGCGTGTTCCAGTGCACCCAGCGGCGGCAGATCACGCGGGGAAAGCGGATCCAGATCGCCGAGCCGCGCAGGTGCGTGGCGTTGCTGATGAGCTTGTGCCCATCGAGATAGCGCGCGAACAACTTCTCGCAGTACGCCACGCCCTCTTCCTGGCTCATCTGTTCGATGCCTGCCGCACGCCAGACCGCCTCGGGTGCCTCGACGATAAACGTCGACGTGCTGTCGTCAAAACGGTAGGCATGCGCCTGGAACCAGCCATGCTCGGTTTTTTCGAACGCGAACGTGAACGCGTCGAACAATTTGTGCGTGCCGAGCCAGACAAAGCGGCACTGGCGCGTGTCGATATCGGGCTCGAACGTCGTTGCGTAGCGCGAGCGGATGCGGCTGTTGATGCCGTCGGAGGCGATCACGAGATCGGCGTTGTACTGCTGCGCCAGCGCCTGGTCGTCGCTGACATCGGTCTCGAAAACCAGCTTGACGCCAAGCGCCTCGCAGCGCGCCTGCAGGATATTGAGCAGCCGCTTGCGGCCGATGCCGATGAAGCCGTGTCCGCCTGAGCGGATGGTGCGGCCACCGATATGGATGTCGATGTCGTCCCAGTGGTTGAACGCTGCGTTGATCTCGGCCGCGCTGACCGGGTCCGCCTGCTTGAGGTTTTCCAGCGTGGCATCGGAAAACACCACGCCCCAGCCAAACGTGTCGTAGGCGCGGTTGCGCTCGACCACCACTACGTCGTGCGACGGATTCCGCAGCTTCATCAACAGGCCGAAATACAGACCCGATGGGCCGCCACCAATACAAAGCACGCGCATTGTCAGTCTCCTGCACCCGATCCGGCGGGTCATCCGGGCGATGCCTGATCGGCATCTAGATCATGGTTAAATATTTTATGCTTAAAATATTAGGCCGCATGACGGCGTCTGGCAAGCGGAAATTTGCGCCGACACCGCGCGCGGTGTCGGCGCCCTCCGGCAATGGCTAGCCCTGGCGCTCCGCCATCGCCGCCTTCACCTGCTCCAGCGCGGTCGGGTCCTCGATCGTCGTCAGATCGCCCGGATCCCGCCCTTCCGCCACCGCCTGGATTGCGCGGCGCAGCAGCTTGCCCGAACGTGTCTTGGGCAACGCATTGACGAATACCACGCGTGCCGGCCGCGCCACGGCGCCCAACTGCTGCTCGACGGTTTTCATCAGCTCGCCCTCGAATGCCAGCCGGTCGGCCGCGCTGCCGGTGCGGCTGGCGTCGCGGGCAATACAGAAGCCCAGCGCCACCTGCCCTTTGAGCGCATCGGCGACGCCCACCACGGCCACTTCGGCAACACCGGGATGCGACGACAGGCTCTCTTCGATCTCGCGCGTGCCCAGCCGGTGCCCCGCCACGTTGATCACGTCGTCGGTGCGGCCGAGGATAAAGATATAGCCGTCGGCGTCGCGCACGCCCCAATCGAACGTCGAATAGCACTGGCGGTTGGGCACCGCCGACCAATAGGTGCGCACGAAGCGCTCGTCGTCGCCCCACACCGTGGTCATGCAGCCGGGCGGCAGCGGGTAGTCGATCGCCACTACGCCCTTTTGATTGGGCTGGCATTCCTCGCCGGTGGCCTCGTCGACGATGCGCAGGTCGTAGCCGTAGGCGGGCACGCCCGGCGAGCCCAGCTTGGCCGGCAACGCCTCCACGCCACGCTGGATCGCGATGATCGGCCAGCCCGATTCGGTCTGCCAGTAGTTATCGACCACCGGCTTGCCGATGCCGTCCTGAATCCAGCGTGCAGTCGGCTCGTCGAGCGGCTCGCCGGCCAGGAACAGCAGGCCCAGGCTGGACAGGTCGTGCCGCGTCAGCAGCGCCGGATCCTGCTTCTTGAGCACGCGGATGGCGGTGGGGGCGCTGAACATGATGTTCACGCCATGCCGCGCAACGATTTCCCACAGGATGCCGCCGTCGGGGCGGATCGGCGTGCCCTCGTACATCACGGTGGTCATGCCGGCCAGCAACGGCGCATAGACGATATAGCTGTGACCGACCACCCAGCCGATGTCCGAGGCCGTGAACATCGTGTCGCCGGGCTTGCCGCAGAAGATGTATTCCATCGACGTGGCGAGCGCGACGGCATAGCCGCCGGTATCGCGCTGCACGCCCTTGGGCTTGCCAGTCGTGCCGGAGGTGTAGAGCACGTACGACGGCTCACTCGATTCCAGCCAGACGCACGGCACGGTCTGGCCGACCATCCTGTCGCGCCACGCCGCATAGTCTTCGTCGCGGCCTTCGGTGCGCGGCATGTCGGCCAGTTGGCGGTCCACCAGCAGCACCTTGTCCGGCTGATGGCCGGCCAGCCGGATCGCCTCATCGAGCAGCGGCTTGTATGGCACGACCTTGCCCGCGCGCGACCCGGCGTCCGCGCTGACGATCACCTTGGGCCTGGCATCGTCGATACGGGCGGCGAGGCTGACCGACGCAAAGCCGCCAAACACCACCGAATGCACCGCCCCGATCCGCGTGCACGCCAGCATGGCGAACATCGCTTCGGGAATCATCGGCATATAGATCAGCACACGGTCGCCGCGCACCACGCCCAATGCCTGCAGCGTGGCTGCCATGCGATTCACTTCGTCGTGCAGTTGCCGGTACGTATAGACGCGCTCGGTATCGGTCTCGGTGGACACGTAGACCAGCGCGCGCTGGTCGCCGCGCGTCGCCAGATGCCGATCGATCGCGTTATGGCAGATGTTGGTGCGCCCGCCGACGAACCATCGCGCGAACGGCGGCCGGCTATCGTCGAGCACGCGCTCGAATGGCGTCTCCCATTCGATGCGCGCGGCCTGTTCCGTCCAGAACCCGGTCTTGTCGGACAGGGATCGCGCGTGAAGCGCGCGGCTTGCCGTCATGGTGTCTCCTCCGCTTGTCGTATGTGATGAATGCGGTGCGGATGGCGTCGGCAAACCCGGAGTCGTCTCGTTCGGCTACCGATTGCAGCGCGCCGAGTCCTTGATCATCGGGGCGCGAATGCCGGCCATCTTTTTTGGAGAATCTACCATGACCGCATCGCGTCCCAAGCGTTCGGCATCGCAAACGGCCTGCGGGTCATCGACGCCGAAAGCGACCAGCTTGACAGACCGATGCGTGCGATGACGGGCGAGCGTCTTCGCCCAACGTTAAGGTCAAGGGTTGATCAGGTGCAATTGCGGGGAAATTCGGCCCCGGCTGGCGAGCCGGGGCGACATGCGGGACGGTTCAGTGCAGGTTCAGCGCGGCGTTTCAGCGCGTATGCGTGGTCTTGGTCTTGGCCGTCGAGGCCGCCTTGACCGGCGCCGCTTTGGCCGCCGCCTTGTGCGGCGTCGCCTCGACTACTACGCGCTTGCGCGGCTCGGCCTTGCCAGCCTTGCCCGATTTTTCGACCTTGGCGGATTTGTCGGCCGCCTCGGACTTCGTCGCTTTGGCCGACGCCTGCGCCTTGCCGCGGCCCTTGGCGCTGTGCGCCGGTGCGTCATCGCCATCGTCGCCGCGCTCGGCGCGCGCCGCCGCGGCGGAATTGGGCCGCAGCATCAGCACCAGGCTCTGCCCGGCCACCAGCTTGCTGCCCGAGAGCTTGTTCCACGACTGCACCTGCCGCGTCGAGACGCCGTAGCGGCGCGCCACGGTCGCCACCGTGTCCTTGCGCCCGGCCTTGACCACCACGCGCTTGGCATCCGGCACATCGGGCTCCACGACCAGCATCGCGGTGTCCACCAGCGATGCGCTGATGTCCTGATCGTGCCGCTCGGTACGCGGAATCATCACCGTCGAGCCGGCCTTCAGGCGCATGCCCTTCGGGATGCGGTTAATCTCGCGCAGCGTATCGACATCGACATTGAGCCGTGCCGCCAGGGCCTCGACGCGCTCGCGGCTGTCGACGGTCACTGCCGTCCAACTGGACAGACCGCCGCGGTAGGTATTGAGGTTGTACTGGAACCGTTCGGCGTTATCGAACGGCAGCAGAATCTGCGGATTGGCCGCGCCCAGGATCACCGGCCGGTTGAACGAGGGATTCAGCGCCTTGAATTCGTCGAGCGGCATGTTAGCCAGCTTGGCCGCCAGCGCCACGTCGATATCGCGCGACGTGGTCACCGTGACGAAGTACGGGTGATCGGGGATTTCCGGCAGCTTCACACCGTAGGCGGCCGGATTGGCGATGATGTTCTTGACCGCCTGCAGCTTGGGCACGTAGTAGCGCGTCTCGTTGGGCATCGTCAGGCTGGCGTAGTCGGTGGGCAACCCGCGCGCCTGGTTGCGTGCGATGGCCCGCGACACGGCGCCCTCACCCCAGTTGTAGGCCGCCAGCGCCAGTTGCCAGTCGCCAAACATGTCATAGAGCCGCGACAGGTAGTCCAGCGCGGCATCGGTCGACGCCAGCACGTCGCGCCGCTCGTCGCGGAACATGTTCTGCTTGAGGTTGTACGACTTGCCGGTGCTCGGGATGAACTGCCACATGCCGGCCGCCTTGGCCGTGGATTCCGCCTGGGGGTTGAACGCGCTCTCGACGAACGGCAGCAGCGCCAGCTCGGTGGGCATCTTGCGACGCTCGAGCTCTTCGACGATGTGATAGAGATAGCGGCTCGACCGGCCCACCATCCGTTCCATATAGTCCGGCCGCGCGGCATACCATTGCGTGCGGTCGTCGACCAGCGTGCCTTCGAGGTCCGGCATCGCGAAGCCCTTGCGGATGCGATCCCAGATATCGGACGACGGGCCGCGCAGCCAGTCGACGCTGGTCTGGTCGACATTGACGACGGTGGTGCTGGAGAGCGTGCCGGCCTTGCCGGTGCTGTTGAGCGTGTTCAGCGGGTCCTTCTTCGGACCGGTTTCCAGGGCGGTCGGTGTGCCGGCCATTTCACCGGCGGGCGGCGTGGGTGTGCCGGCACAGGCTGCAAGCAGCGTGGCACACGCAATTACCGCCAGAAATCGACCAAATCGCATTAAGTTCTCTGAAAGTGACGCCAAAAAAATTTGGGCTGATGCTAGGGAAAAGGTGACTTCGCGTCAATGAGATTTTCCCCATGATGCAATTTGATGCCGCCGCTTCTGCCCCGTCAGTGCGCTGACGCGCGGCGGAAACGGCGGGCGCGGCGAAACGCCCGCAATGCCGATGCGCCCATAACGACGTCTTACCGGAAGTCGTCTTTCCAGCCGCGCAGCGCGCCGAATGCCGCCGCATCACTGCCAAGATCGCCGCCCTGTGCCGCAAGCGCCTTGCGCACCGACGCTTCGCGCGAGCGCAGGAACGGATTGACCGCGCGCTCGTGCGCCACGGTGGTCGGCACGGTCGGCGTATCGGCCTGCCGCAACGCATCCACGCGCGCCGACCACGCGGCCAGGTCGGCATTATCTGGCTCCACTGCCTGCGCAAAGCGGACATTGCTGCGCGTATATTCGTGCGCGCAGTACACACGCGTATCGCCGGGCAAGGCCGCGAGCTTGTCCAGCGACGACAGCATCTGTGCGGGCGATCCTTCGAACAGCCGGCCGCAGCCGCTGGCGAATAGCGTATCGCCGCAGAACACCACGCCGCCCACACCCGGCAGGTCGCCCACGTACGCGACGTGTCCGGCGGTATGTCCCGGTACATCGAGCACGCGCAACGAGACGGCGGGATGCGCGATGGTCACCGTATCGCCCTCGCGCACCGCCTGGGTGCGGTGCCCGATGCGCTCGCCGGCCGGCCCGATGACGGGCAGCGGCGCTCCATCGGGCGCTTTCGGATGACGTTCGAGCAGATCCGCGACGCCGCCCTGGTGATCGCCATGGTGATGGGTGATTACAATAGCGCCCAGTACCAGTCCGCGTTGCGCCAGAAAGCGCTCGACCGGCTCGGCCTCGCCGGGGTCCACCACCGCGGCGCTATGCCCGTCGTGGACGGCCCAGATATAGTTGTCCTGAAAGGCGGGGATCGGCTCCACTTTCAACATGTGTGCTCCTTATGTCCAACCGACCGATTATAGATTGGGAAGAATGGCTGGCCTCGCCACCCGGGCAGTACATGCTCCAGTGGGAGGCGCAGCAGTATGACCGGACGGTGGCGGACATCTTCGGCTATCACGCGGTGCAGCTGGGCCTGCCGCACATCGACACGCTGCGCGAGAACCGCATGCCGTTCTCGGCACTGGCGCTCGATGGCCGCGCCGGCCCGCACGGCCCGCGCGCCACGCATCCCGATGCACGCCAGCTGCTGTGCCGGTTCGACGAATTGCCGTTCGACACGCAAAGCATCGACCTGCTCACCCTGCCGCACGTGCTGGAGTTCTCGGAAGATCCCCACGAGGTGCTGCGCGAGGTCTCGCGCGTGCTGATGCCCGAGGGCCGCGTGGTGGTGACCTGCCTGAATCCGATGAGCCTGTGGGGCGCGCGCCAGGGCCTGAACCGGCTGGGCGCCACGCCGTTTCTGCCCAGCGACGCCCAGACCGTCGGCTTCGTGCGGATCAAGGACTGGCTCAAGCTGCTGGGCTTCGAAATCATCCGCGGCCGCTTCGGCTGCTATTGCCCGCCCTACCGCACCGAGCGCTGGCTGCAGCGCGCCGCGTTCATGGAAAAGGCCGGCGACCGCTGGTGGCCGATTTTCGGCTCGGTCTACATGATCTCGGCGGTCAAGCGCGTGAAGAACATCCGCCTGGTTGGCCCAAGCTGGAAGACTTCCAAGCCGGCCCTGGCCCCGGTATCCGCCCCCGTTGCAACGCCCACCGGCACGCACGGCAAGACACACCAGACAGCGTCCGACGATTAACGCCCGACGCGCAACCTCCATCACATGCAAGAAGTCACGATTTATTCCGACGGCGCCTGCAAGGGCAACCCCGGCCCAGGCGGCTGGGGCGCCGTGCTCGTCGCCGGCGATCACGAAAAAGAACTTTTTGGCGGGGAAAATCCCACCACCAACAACCGCATGGAACTGATGGCCGTGATCGAGGCGCTGCGCGCGCTCAAGCGGCCGTGCGTCGTCAATATCTATACCGATTCGCAGTATGTGCAGAAAGGTATCAGCGAATGGATCGTGGGATGGAAGGCGCGCGGCTGGAAAACCGCCGACAAGAAGCCGGTCAAGAACGCTGACCTGTGGCAGATGCTCGATGAAGCGCGCCAGCCGCACCTGATCGAATGGCACTGGGTGCGCGGCCATGCGGGCCATCCCGGCAACGAACGCGCGGATCGGCTTGCCAACCGCGGCGTGGAATCGCTCAATACCTGAATCTGAAGCGGCGCGACCGCATGCGGCCCGATGGGCCGTCAAAGACCGTTTACAATCCCGCCCCATGCGACAGATCGTCCTCGATACCGAAACCACCGGCCTGAACCACGCCACCGGCGATCGCCTGATCGAAATCGGCTGCGTGGAACTGCTGAACCGCCGCCTGACCGGCCGGAACCTGCACTTCTACATCAACCCGGAACGCGACGTCCCCGAAGACGCCGTGGCGATTCACGGCCTGACCGCGGACTTCCTGGCCGACAAGCCGAAGTTCGCCGAGGTCGTCCATGACATCCGCGCGTTCGTGCAGGACGCCGAGCTGATCATCCACAACGCCGCGTTCGACATCGGCTTCCTCGACATGGAGTTCACGCTCCACGGCCTGCCGCCGTTCCGCGAACATGTAGCCAACGTCATCGACACGCTGCGCGAGGCGCGCCAGATGTTCCCCGGCAAGCGCAACTCGCTGGATGCCCTGTGCGACCGCCTGGGCGTGAGCAACGCGCACCGCACGCTGCACGGCGCACTGCTCGATGCCGAACTGCTGGCCGAGGTCTACCTCGCCATGACGCGCGGCCAGAACTCGCTGGTGATCGACATGCTCGACGGCGGCACCGCCCAGGGCGAATCCCGCGCCATGGCCGACCTGTCCGCCCTCACCCTGCCCGTGCTGCTGGCTACCGATACGGAAATCACCGCGCACATGGGCGTCCTCAAGGACCTGGACAAGGCCAGCGGCGGCAAGACAATCTGGAAACCCGAAATCCCCGCCGACGCCACGATCCAGTAACTGCCCTAGCGCGACATAGAACTTTTTCGACGAATCCCCGAAAAAAGGGCTTTACAAGATACTGCGACGTCGGCATAATCTCGTTTCTCCGCTGCACGACATCAGCAACAACGGTGACGAAGCAGTAAGGGGTGGTTAGCTCAGCGGTAGAGCACTGCCTTCACACGGCAGGGGTCACAGGTTCAATCCCTGTACCACCCACCAGAATTTGGTGGTTAAGAAGGGCCTCAGGCAAAAGCCGAGGCCCTTTTTCCGTTCCGGGTGCCGGCAGTTGACACTGCTGGGGTGGGTACAACATGGGTACAGCGGCCTCCAACGAAGTTTCTGGAGGTTTTGCTCATGGGTACAATCCTTCGCCGGGAAGACAACAAGGGGAACATCTCCTACCAAGCCAAAGTGCGCAAGGTCGGATTCCCCATCATCTCGAAGACATTCCCTCTAAAGACGAAGCAGCGGCTTGGGCCGCCGAGACCGAATCGAGTCTTGGCAATAGCGCAACCAAGCGAACACTGTTGAGTTCTAAGACTTCAATGGCGGACCTAATCGACCGCTAACTAACCGAAGTCACTCCCCGTAAGAAAAGCGCCGCAACCGAGAGGCACCACATCCGGGCCATACAGCGGAGGCAAATATCGAGGTACACCGTGGGTACACCCACGAGCGGCGCCGTGCCCGAGTTCCGCGACGACCGGCGGGTTAGTTCGGGGTTATACAGCGCGGGGCAACCTGACGCGGCAAGCGGGATAGTTTATGCACCCCCAAAACGGCACGGCCTTGCCTTCGCGCTCCACCATCTTCACGCCACAGGCGGCACACGTCGGGGTTCGGTAGTCCCCCTCAAATGCCTGCGCCAACAGCATTGTCTGTTTGTGCTGGTCCAACGCGCGAATCCGCTCGATGATCGCCGGGCCGTCAAGCAACTGGATACCGGCCCGCTCCGCCGACTCTTGCACCGGTCGCCCCACATAGCCAGACAGGGACCAGAACACGCCCCTGCGCACCTTGTGCTCATGCATTACGCCAGCCAATGCGCGAACCTCAACCACCTTGACTGGTTTGCTCCAAGCCTTGCATTGCACGACGGCAACCGGGGCGTCCAGCCCTGCCTTGTATAACGTGGCGTCGATTCCGCCGTCCGGGCCATGCGGCACTGTCTTGACGGTGAACCCCATCGCCTCGTAGTAGCCGACACACAGCAACTCGAATCGCTTCCACTCCAGAATCTTGAGCGCGTCTAGTGTCCAGCCATTAAATTCCGGCTTCTCTGCTAGCGATACTGGTCGCTGGGAGGCGGTTGATTTATCGGGCGCGGCTCGCTGCCTTGGCTCCGACGGAGTTGGCCTGGCCTGACGTGGCTGTCTTACAGATGAGCGCTGCGCTCTAGGCTCCGGCTGCTCCCGTGCGCTACCGTTGTTCTGCCGCCTCTCGCGGATGAACGACAACAGCCCCAAGAATGCGAACATCGTTGCTGGAACCCATGCCAGCGACTGGCTCATCATCACGATGCCTGCGAGGAAAGGGTTCGATGCGAACGCAGCGGGCAAAACCCCGCGAAAGACAATGTAAGCGCCCACGGCCAGTGCTGCGGACACCCACCAGGGCGAATCCAACAATACGTCGCTCAGCGACGGCTCCTTTCTCCTACGTCCCATCGACCCGACCTCATTTATCGTTCTGTGTTCGTGCGAGGCGGCACTCGGGCCGAAGGCCGCCCCACCCCATCTACGAATCTAACCGAGAACGCTTTCCGGTCTCGTTGCTCTCTCCCAACACCCCACTACTGGTGGGAGCGAGGAGGGAGCGACGGGCCGCGACACGGTGCCACGGCTTTTTTTGCTAGTGCCCTCCCGGAACGCCTTGTCGAGAGCATCAAAAAGCACCCTCCCCCGCAAGGGGCCTGAGCAGAGTGCCGGACCGGGGCACGCCGCGCATCTTCGCGCCATGGGATATGGGAGCTATCGGGTGAGAGGCATGTCCCTTGCCGGCCATGAGCGGTCACTTGCGAACCTGTTCCGGAAGCGGACATTCAGAGTACTGATGACTCGCCCCACTGCAGGGCCCGGCGCTCCAATCTGGAGACGCCAGGGACCGTGGTAAGCGCCTCCTCTTAATGGGCGTCGTAAGATGTCACCCATCTGTGATACATCTGCATGCCTACATGCAGCAACCGTACAGGGTATGGCACGCTACCGGACTGACTGCAGATCGCTCGCGACTAGCCAATCTCAAAGCTCCTGTACTGCGCCTGAGGCGTGGTGTTGTGGAGACTGACCGTCGTCGTCTTGCCATTGTCAGGTCGCAATGGAAACTGGGAGCCACAGCCGGCAAGCGCCGCTGCGGCCAGTAGGGGAAACAAGTAATGCTGCATCGGTCTTGGGTAGTGGTGAAGGTGCCGGCGATGCATTACAGCTTCGCCATCGCAAACAGCACCACAGCGGCAATCGGTGTGGAAACCAGCGATATCAACGCGCTTTGCTTAAGCGTTGCCTTCAGCATGACCACAAAGCCCATAGAGAACGCCACGAACGTGACGACCGATCCGGCAAGCGTGGAAAGCGTGGAAATCGATCCGCCAGTCAGCTTGGCAAACATCGCTGCCGCAATCGCATTGAAGAGAATTGCCACGAGCACGGCCTTGAGCGATTCGATGACGGTGGGATCGTTACCCGTGGCCATGCGCGCCACGATCTTGACCACGAATCCGATCACCACACTGGCAACCACCATGGCGATGGTGACCTTGGCCGGCAGCAGCATCGCGAGGAAGATAAATCCGGCAATCAGCAGAAGAAGGACCATCGTTGGAATCCCGTCAGGAAAAAAGCAGGCAGCACGCTAGCATGACGGCCGGAAACGTGGATGGTCGGCGTAGTGGGGTGTGTGGAAGTGATACACCCTCTGATGGAGGGTTGTGGGGGTGAAAGCGCAAATGCCTGCCATTCAAGGCGGATTGTCACGTCTCACAGTTGTTGAGTTCTGTCTCACAGTTAGTGCGTTGGATTCTCAAAGTTAGCTTTTCATGCATCGATTTGGTCCCTGTACCACCACCAGCTTATAGCCCCGACAACCCTACATTGCCAAAAAACCCGGACAGCTAACGCTCTCCGGGTTTTTTGTCTCCATCTCGTACCGAGCACCACTGGCCGCCCGCTCAGGCGGCCTTGCCAACACCCCTCACACCACCTCAAAGAAATGCGTCCGATCGCGATCCAGTTGGGCGATCAGGCCGAATTCCCAGTCGAGGTAGGCCTGCATGGCGGCGGCGGCGTTGTCGGTTCCTTCATAGGGGCGGCGGTAGCGGTCGGTGCGCGGGACGGCCAGGCGTGTTTCGCCCTGCTCCACGGGCAGGCCTGCGGCGATCCAGGCGGTGGTGCCGCCTTCGAGTACGAAGACTTCGGCGGACGTCAGGCGTTTCAGGTCGTCCGCCGCAAAGCGCGCCAGCAGGCTCGATCCGCAGGTCAGTACATAGCGGCTGGCAGGAGGGATCGCGCGCAGCGCTTGCGGCAGTTGGGCGCGAATCGCGAACCATGCGCCGGGGACATGGGCTTTGACGTAGTTGGCGCTGGCGGTCACGTCGATCACTGCGACGTCGCCCTGCTTGAGCCATTCGGCAAGCGTCGGGGGCGCGACGGTGTCGACGGAAGGCGTCGCCGGTCTGTCCGGCTCGGGATTTCCGCGCTCGCTACGCAGCGCGTCGGCAACCGGTTCCACCACATACACTTCCCAGCCCATCTGCGCGAGCCACGATGCGCTCATGTTGGCGCGCACGTCGTCGTCATCGGTCAGCACGATGCGAGCGCCGCGCACGGGCGCCTGATGGTCGGTTTCCTGCACCAACTGGCCGCCGGGTGCGCTGGCGAATCCTGCCAGATGACCTGCTGCGTACTCCTCTGGCGTACGCACGTCGAAGCGATATACGGTGCGTCCGGGCGCCTCCAGCGATGCCAGTGCGTCCAGCGCGATACGGCGCACGCCCGCGCGTTCGGCGATGGCCCTTGCGCCCTCGCGCGCCGCAGCGCGATGCGCCGCGCTCACCTCGGCTGGGGCGCGCCGGTCGGCGCCGTGCGACAGCGTTTGCCCGGCCAGCGTCCAGCCGATCGTGCCGTTGCGCAACGCAGCCACTGGGTTCGGGATCCCGGCGTTGATCAGCGACTGGGTGCCGATAATGCTGCGCGTGCGGCCCGCGCAATTGACCACCACCTGCGTCTTTGGGTCGGGCGCCAGTTCGCGGATGCGCAGCACCAGTTCGGCGCCGGGCACGCTGGTTGACGTCGGAATATTCATGGTCTGATATTCATCGAAGCGACGCGCGTCTACGATCACTACATCCGCCTTGCGGTCGATCAGCGCCTGCACTTCGGGCGCCGAGAGCGACGGCGTATGACGCCGCGCTTCCACCAGCTCGCCGAACGATTTGCTCGGCACATTGACGTCGCGGAACACTTCGCCGCCCGCGACGATCCATGCATCGAGCCCGCCGTCGAGCAGCGTTACGTCGGTATAGCCCAGCGCGCGAAGCTTGTTTGCCGCGCGCGGCGCGAGGTCCTCGCCGTCGTGCACGCCGTACACCACAATGCGCGTGTCGCGGCGCGGGATGCGGCGCCACGCTTCGAGTTCGAGCTTGGACAACGGAAAGTTTGCGGCCCACAGCGGATGCGCCTGTGCGAACGGGTCTTCCTCGCGCACATCGATCAGCGCGATTTCGGTGCGATCGAGCAGCGCCTGGCGCACCGCCAGGCTGGTCGTCTTCGGGAACGAGTGAGTGGCTTCAGTCATGGCGCAGCGACGGGATCTTTCGAGCGATCCCAGAGATTGGGCAACGTGGAATTGGAATAGCCGGAGATGAACGACTTGCTGCCGCCGGCTTCCGGATAGACATGGCGACGCACGGCGCCAATATTTGCGCCGTACACGTGGATGCTGATCGATACGCGATCGTCGAAGGCGTTGTGCACGCGGTGGATATCGCCCACCGTCGGGGACACCGCTTCCACATGCCCGGGCTCCAGCCGCACCGCATCGCCAACGGGCCGCGGTACGCCTTCGGCGTCGATCGCATAGGGCTGCGAATATTCGGCGCCGCGCAACATGCCGATCAGCCCCCAGACCGTATGGTCGTGAATCGGCGTGCGTTGTCCCGGCCCCCAGACAAAACTGACGATCGAAAAACGCTCGGCGGAATCGCAATGCAGCAGCATCTGCTGGTAGAACTCGGGATGTGGTTGCGCGTAGGCGTCGGGCAACCAGTCGTCGCGCGATACCAGCTTGGCCAGCAGCTTGCCGCCGTGGTCAAGAATGCGCGCTTCGTCCGGCTGCTGGTCCAGCAACGCGGAAAACGCCGTGATGAAATCGCGCAGCGGCGTCAGCGCGCGCGCAGCTTCAGGCTGATCAGCCATGGTTGTCTCCAGATATGTTCGGCCGTCTATGTGGGCTACTTCCGGGCGGCTTGCGGACGACTTGCCAGCGGCCGTCCGCGCGGCGAATCGCCGACAACCATAGCACGAAGCCGGCGCCGCCGTGGAGGGCTCAGATGCCCAATGCCGCGCGGCCCGCGGCGGTCAGGATGGAATCGTTCTGCGGCGTATGGATGCGGCTGCAAAGCACGTCGCGATAGTGGCGTTCCAGCGGATTGTTGCGGCTCAGGCCGTGATTGCCCGACAGCTGCAACGCCAGTTCGAGCGTGCGGATCGCGTTCGACGTCACGGTGTACTTCACCAGTCCGCTGTCGGTGGATGATGGCGGCGCGCCGGCGTCGGTGCGCGCGGCGGCATCGTCCAGCAGGATCTGGTTGGTGCGCAGCAACGCCGTCATTTCGCCGATCGATTCCTGCACGCGCGGCAGCGTGGCCAGCGGCTTGCCGAGACTGCCGGGCACGCGCTCGCGCGTGAACTGCGCGATCCAGTCGAACCCCGCGCGCGCCACCGCATCGTAGAGCGTGCCGAGCAACGTCACCATCCACGCCTGCTGGTCGGCATTGGCGTCGATGTCGGCCTGGCTGGCGCCGGCCGGTGCCCATGCCGACGGCGGCCGGATATCGACGGCGTTTTCGAACGGGATCCAGACGTCCTCGAACACGGTCTCGTGGCTGCCCGATGCGCGCAGTCCAAGATGATTCCAGCTTTCGATCACGCGGATGCCGTCCGACCCGACTTCATCCCGTGGCACGAGGAATACACCGACACGCGGTTGCGGCTCGTGCGTGCGCGCCCACACGGCCAACCAGCGCAGCGCCGGAATGCCGGTCGTGTAGAGCTTGTGCCCGCGAATCCGCCAGCGGTCGCCCACGCGCGTGGCGACCGTCTCGGGCAGTCCGCCGCGCGCCGGCGACCCGAGTTCGGGCTCCACGCGCAGCGAATTGATCAGCGCGCCGTCCTCCACCGCGCTCTGGAACACCAGCCGCTGCAGCGTATCGGGCCAGCGCGAATCGGCACGCCCGATCGCCCGGTGCTGCAGATACGTCATTGTCAACACCAGCGCGGTCGCCGCATCGCCACGTGCAATCGCGCCGATGATCTGGCGCGCCTGCGCAAGCCCGGCACCGCCGCCACCATGCGCGGCCGGCACCACCTGCGCCACCAGCCCGTAGGCATGCAACTGCGCGAAGTTCTCGTGCGCAAAGCTGCCGCTGGCGTCATGCGCGGCCGCGGTGGCGGCAAACCGCGCTGCCAAGTCGGCCAGCACCTCGGACAAGCGCGCCGCGGGCGTCGGCAGGCGATGCAGGGATGACGAAGACATGGAATTCCTTCGAAAGGCGGATAAGTCGCCGCATAGCGTACCGCCGCGCCCCGCTGCACCGAACGACGCATATCGCATATCGAGCAACGGTTTTAGCGCATAAGGTGCCGCGTTTTTATTCGTTTGGCCGCACGCTTGCGCGGCGTACGTTGCGTGCTTCGGCCCGGCGCACTGCCGCCAGCATCCATCGCGAACCCAACGCGACCGCACCGCGAACGAATTGCGAACGAACCAGGAGAACCGAGCATGAGCGTCGACTTCATCGGCATGATCCAGTCCCAGAAACAGTCCGAAATCCATCCGCCGTCCGGCCCGGTGATCGATCGCGACTACGTGCGCGCTTTTGCGCAGGCGCACGAAGCGGCCGGCTTCGATCGCATTCTGGTGCCGCATCACTCCACCGGCCCGTCGGCCACGCTGACGATCTCCTACGCGGCGGCCGTGACCGAGCGCATCCATTTCATGCTCGCCCATCGGCCCGGCTTTACCGCGCCGACGCTGGCCGCACGGCAGATCGCCACGCTTGACCAGTTCAGCGGCGGCAGGCTCGGCGTGCATTTCATCTCGGGCGGATCGGACGACGAGCAACGGCGCGACGGCGATTATCTCGATCACGACCAGCGCTACGCGCGTACCGACGAGTACCTGGCCATCCTGCGGCGCATCTGGACCGAAGCCGAGCCCTTCGATCACGAAGGCCAGTTCTACCGCTTCCAGCGCGGCTTTTCCGAAGTCAAACCCGCGCAACAGCCGCACGTGCCGATCTATTTCGGCGGCGCATCGGACGCGGCCATCGCGGTCGCCGGCAAGCACGCCGATGTCTACGCGCTATGGGGCGAATCGCTCGATCAGGTGCGCGAGCTGACCACGCGCGTGCGCGCAGAGGCCGCGCGACACGGGCGCGAGGTGCGCTTCTCGGTGTCGTTCCGCCCGGTGCTGGCCGATACCGAGGAAAAGGCATGGCAGCGCGCCGACGAGATCCTCGAACGGACGCGCGCACTGCGCGTGCAGGCCGGCTATAGCCGTGGCGGACCGCAGCAAAGCGAAGGTGCCCGACGCCTGCTGGCGGCGGCGGACAAGGGCGATCGCGTCGATCAGCGCCTGTGGACGGCCATCGCGCGCGAGACCGGCGGACGCTCCAATTCCACCGGGCTGGTCGGCACGCCCGAGCAAGTGGCCGACGCGCTGCTGGCCTATTACGAGCTGGGCGTCACCACGTTCCTGATCCGTGGCTTCGATCCGCTCGAAGACGCGATCGACTATGGCCGCGAGCTGATTCCGCGCGTGCGGGAACTGGTCGCGCAGCGCGATGCGCAAACACACCGCCGCGCCGCGTGACGCCACCGCGCCGGCATAGCGTCCATCCACCGGCGCCCGATACGAAAAACACAACGGGAAACGGGAAATCATGAGCCAAGACACCTTCAAACCCAACACGCGCCGCCGCGACGTCCTGCGGCTGGCGGGCGCCGCGACGATTGCCGCGCCGGCGCTGATTTTGGGCCGCCAGGCGTGGTCCGCGCCGCGCAAGCTGACGTTTGCCTGGAACCAGAATTCGTTCTGCCTCACGCCGATCGTGGTGGCGCAGGAAAAAGGCTTCTTCGAAAAGAACGGCCTGCAGGTCGACCTGATCAACTACAGCGGATCAACCGATCAGTTGCTCGAATCGATCGCCACGGGCAAGGCGGACGCGGCGGTCGGCATGATTCATCGCTGGCTCAAGCCGCTGGAAGCCGGCTTCGATGTGAAGATCATCGGCAGCTCCCATGGCGGCTGCGTGCGCCTGGTCGGATCGAAGGCCGCCGGCGTGACGAACCTGCAGGCGCTCAAGGGCAAGACGGTCGGCGTCAGCGACCTTGCGGCGCCCGGCAAGCATTTCTTCACGATCCTGCTGGCCAAGAACGGCATCGATCCCGATCGTGACATTACGTGGCGCCAGTATCCGGCCGACCTGCTCGGCATCGCGGTCGACAAGGGTGAGATCCAGGCGATCGCCGACGGCGATCCCAATCTCTATCTGCTGGAAAAACGCACGAACGGCGCTTACGTCGAGCTGGCCACCAACCTGAGCGGCGAATACGCGCGCAAGGTGTGCTGCGTGATTGGCGCGCGCGGCGAACTGGTGCGCAACGATCGCCCCGCCGCTGCGGCGCTGGCGCGGTCGATCGTTCAGGCCACCGATTACGTCAACGAAAACCCCAACGAGGCGGCCAAGGTGTTCGCCAAGTATTCGCCCAAGATCAGCGTCGACGATCTGCGCAAGCTGTATGCGTCGCTGACCTACACGCACCACCCTACCGGCGTCGACCTGCAGGAGGAAATCGCGTTCTATGCCGGCGATTTCCAGCGCATCGGCGTGCTCAAGAAATCTACCGACACCCGGCGACTGGCGCAGCATGTCTACGCCAATGTGCTGGGCTGATACCGGAGCATCGCAATGACCACGAGCCAACAGTCGATCCACCCGCCGCTGCTGGGCGACGGGCAACTCGCGCAGCCGGCGACGCGCGGCACGCTGCGCGTGTGGCGCACCGGTCTGGCCGCGGCACTGGCTTGGGCCGTATTCGGCGCGGTCACATGGCGCTGGCCGAACCATCTGGTCGGCTTCAACGACTGGGCCTACACCGAGGAACTGGGCGTGGCGATGCTGGCGGTGGCGGCGGCACTAGCCGTCGTGGCCCTCGCTGGCGCCCATCTGCGCGGCCTACAACGCGCTCAGCGCGCGCTGCGCCATGCCGGGCCGTGGCTGGTGGCGCTGCCGCTGGTATTCACGGCATGGGAAATCCTGACCGCCAAGACCGCCACGCTGCCCACGCCGTTCTTCGCACCGCCGCAGGCGCTGATCGAGGTCTATCTCGACGACTGGCGGCGTCTGGGCGACAGCGTGCTGAATACGCTGAAGCTGCTCGCACTGGGCGTCGCGTATGGCGGCGTGGCCGGTTTCCTGATCGGCGTGTCGATCGGCTGGTCGCGGCGCATCGGCTACTGGGTGCATCCGGTGCTGCGCGTGCTTGGGCCGCTGCCATCCACCGCGCTGCTGCCGCTCACGTTCTACTTTTTCCCGTCGAGCTATTCGGCAGCGATTTTCCTGATCGCGCTGGCCACCGCGTTTCCGGTGGCAGTGTTGACGTGGTCGGGCGTGGCTGGCGTCAACAAGAGCTACTACGACGTGGCGCGCACGATGGGCGCATCGGAATGGTTCCTGGTGCTGCGCGTGGCGATTCCGGCCGCGCTGCCGCAGGTGTTCGTCGGCCTGTTCATGGGCCTGGGAGCATCGTTCTCGGTGCTGGTCACGGCAGAAATGATGGGCGTGAAATCGGGGCTCGGCTGGTATCTGACCTGGGCGCAGGGTTGGGCGTCCTACGTCAACATGTATGCGGCGCTGATCGTCATGGCGCTGCTGTTCTCGGGCGTCATCACATTGCTTTTCGTCGTGCGCGATCGCGCACTGTCGTGGCAGAAGGGAACCGTCAAATGGTAACGGCGCAAACATCACCGGCCGAGCCGCCACTTCCGCTGCACGCGCAGCAGACCCCGCAGGCACGCGGCGCGAGGATCGATATTCGTGGCGTCAGCCATGCATTTGGCGATGGCGACCAGCGCTTGCCCGTGCTTGACGGCGTCGACCTGCAAGTCGCGCCCGGCGAGTTCGTCGCGCTGCTGGGACCGAGCGGCTGCGGCAAATCCACGCTGTTGAGGCTCGTGGCCGGACTCGATGCGCCCGATCAGGGCCAGATCCTGCAGGACGATGCGCCGATCGACCGGCCCGATCCGTCGCGCATCGTGGTGTTTCAGGACCCCACGCTTTACCCTTGGCGACGCGTGCGCGACAACGTGGCGCTGGGTCTGCAGGCTCGCGGCCTGCTGCGCCGCGAAGGTCATCGCGTCGACGCCGCGCTGCGGCGCGTGGGACTCGAAGCCTTTGCGCGCGCGTTTCCGCATCAGCTCTCGGGCGGCATGGCGCAGCGCGTGGCCTTGGCGCGCGCGCTGGTCAACGACCCGCGCCTGCTGGTGCTCGACGAACCGCTCGGCAAGCTCGATTCGCTGACGCGCTTGGCGATGCAGAGCGATCTCGTCGATCTGTGGCAGCGCGCCGGGTTTTCGGCGCTGCTGGTCACGCACGATGTGGAAGAGGCGCTATTCCTCGCGCAACGTGTGATCGTGTTCAGCCAGCGACCGGCGCGCATCACGGCCGAGATCCAGGTCGACCTGCCCTACCCGCGGCATCGCGGCGATCCGCGCCTGACCGAACTGCGTCATGAAGCGCTGCGTCATCTCGGTCTCGATGCCAGCTGGTAGGCCATGAACGGGCCGCCGCCCCAGGCGTGGCTCAATGCTCTGCTCTCACTGATCCAACAGGCGCAGCTCGCCATGCTGCGGATTTGGCACGCGCTGGGCTGGACGGGCGAACTGCACGGCCAGCCCGCGTGGCCGTGGGCGCAGCGCATTGCCGGCGAAACGCTGCTGATCGATCTGGGTCTGGCGCGGCAGCTTGCCCTGACCCTCATCGCCGTCGCATTGGCCGTGGCATGCGCACTCGCCGCGGCCATCTGGAAGCGGCATCGGCTGACTGCGCTCGCCATCGGCGCGCTGGCGCTCACGATCGCACCGTGGCCGTCGACAGGCCTGCTGTTGACCCCGGCCGCGCCCACCAGCTTCCACATCAGTCCATCGGGCTTTGCGGTGACGTCGATCGCCACGGGCGCGCGCGTCTACGCGCAGCATTGTGCCGCGTGCCATGGCGACGACGGGCGCGGCGAAGGTCGGCTGTCGGCGACGCTCGTGCGTTGGCCGCCCACCTTTGCCAGTCCCCTGCTTGGTCGTCGCGCCGAAGGCGAGTTGTTCTGGCATATCGCCCACGGCATGCGCGACGCGCGAGGACACGCGACGATGCCGGCATTCGCCGCGCAGCTTAGCGACACCGACACGTGGGCAGTGATCGACTACATGAAGGCGCTTGCGGCAGGCACCGGCGCGGCGCAGCAAGGCAGTTGGCCGATACCGTTGCGGCTGCCGGAGGTTGCAGTGCGCTGCGGACGGGAAGCACCGCGCGCGCTATCGCAATGGCGGCGCGGACAGCGCGTGCGCGTTGTGATGATCGATGGCACGGCAGCCGAGCAGCCGTTCGAGGATCCGCGTTTCCTGACCTTGCTGGTCACACCGGACGGTCGCGCGCCCGGCGCAGCGACGCAATTTCGCGCCGACTGCGTGGCGGAGTCTGCCGATGCGTGGCGCGTGTATGCGCTGATTGCCGGTGTCGATGCCGCGCATCCGGCCGGCACAACGCTATTGGCGGATCGTCAGGGCTGGCTGCGCGCCCGCGCGGACGGCAAACGTCGCGAATGGAGCGACGCCGATCTGCTGTGCACGGCCGGACAGCAGACCGCCGCCCAGGCGGCCGGCACGTCGTCGGTGGGCGCTGATGGACTGACCGCTTTGCTGCTGCGCATCGATGCCGAACCAGTGCGCTTCGTGCAGGGCGGATTCGTGCATTGAACCGCGACGCCGCGCGTCGCGGTCGTCGCGCGAAGGTTCAGCGCGGATCGGCCGAAGAGAGATCCGGGGCGTGCGGCGCAAATGCGTCTGGCGTGCTGGCATGGCCGGTCACGTAGTCGATGGCGCGCAGCACCTCGTCGACCGACGGCGGCGCGCCGTTATCGCCCACGGACACGGACTGGCCGGGCTTGTCCACCCCGAAATGCGGGCGCGAGGTGGCCGTGAACAGCATCACGGTAGGCTTGCCCAGCGCATCGGCCAGATGCACGAAGCCGGTGTCCATGCCCACCACCAGCGCCGCGGCGTCGACGCGCTGCGCACATTCCGTGATCGACATGCGCGGCAGCACTTCGGCGTTGGGAATGGCGGCGGCAAGCGCCTTGGCTTCGTCCTGCTCCTTCGGCGATCCCCACGGCAGTTGCACGCGATAGCCGCGGCGCGCCAGCGTATGGCCGATTTCCACCCAGTTGGCCTGCGGCCATTTCTTGATGTCGAGCGAGGTGGCGTGGAACAGCATCGCGCGCGGCACGCCGTCGGCGTTCAGCGCCACGGCCGGCGCGGGGATTTTCAGTTCGGCCGATTCGTGCGGCTCGATCTGGTAGCCCAGCGCGTTGGCAACCACCATGCGCATTTTCTGGCGACAGTTGGCGTCGCCATGCGGCCCGAAGATCTCGGTATAGGCAAACACCGCTTTCGCCTCGCCAAGATATTCGGCGGCATAGCCGAGGCGGCGCTTGGTGCGCGCCAGACGCGCGGCGATGGCGCTCTTGAACACGCCATGGACGTCGATCGCCACGTCGTAGGGCTCGCGGCGCAACTGACACAACGCGGAGAGGATGCCGCGCAGATCGCGCCATTTGCGGCCGTTCTTCTTGAACTGGCGCAGCGGCGGCGCGATCACGCGATCCACGCCGACGGCCCAGCGCGGAATATCCGCACAGGATGCATCGGCGATCCAGTCGATCTTGGCCTCGGGATAGGCGCGTCGCAGGTCGTACAGCAACGGCAGGGTGTGGACCATGTCGCCGAGCGACGTGATCTTGATAAGAAGAATGCGCTTCATGAACGGGGCGTCGGTGTGCAAACGCGGCCGATCGGGCCGCGTTCGAAAGGCGCTAGTATGCCCCAACTCCCGGGCGCGTCGGGCGGATCAGGCCGTCATCGGCCACCGGCATCCCTCGGCTGCCAGCGCGCTGCCGTGCGCCTCATGTGTCCCCTGCTTCCCGTGCTGCCGCTGCGACAAATCAGTCGTGCCAGACCGATGCGTCGGGCACCACGGTGGCAAAGCGGTCGTTCAGCGCCGCCAGCGTGACGCGATGCAGTTCGGCCGCAGGCAGCGGCGCGCCGCCGAGCGGATCGGGCAGATCGCGCGTGGCGCAGCCGTTGGCCACCAGCGTGACGCGATAGCCGTGATCGAGTGCGGAGCGCACCGTGGCGCTGATGCACATATGGGTCTGGAATCCGGCGACGATCAATTCCTTGCGGCCCAGCGCGGTCAGGCGCGCGGCGAGGTCGGTGCCCGCAAAGCTGTTCGGCAGGCTTTTTACGACCGTCTGCTCGCCGTCCCGCGGCGTCAGTCCTTCGATGATGGACGCATACGGGCCGGCCGGATCGAACGCGCCACCGGCCTTGCCGTGATGCACCACGTGGATCACCGGCGTGCCATGGCGGCGCGCCAGCGCGAGCAGTTCCGCACAGCCCGCCACGGCTTCCGGCATGCCGGTCAGCGGCAGCTTTCCATCGACGTATTCGCGCTGGTGATCGACCAGGATCAGCACGGCGTCGGACCACGCTGAGGGCTTGCGGCTGGCGCCGGCGGCATCGAGCAAGGTGAACGGGGCGGTTGGCATATCGAAGTCTCAGGTTTGGATAGTGACTAGGCATGCATGCTAGAGCGCGGTAACCTGTGCGCCAATTCCCCACTTGCTCACACTCGCTGTGCAAAAAAGCACAATCTCCTGGGACGATCTGCTGACCCTTTCCACGCTGATGCGCACCGGCAGCTATTCGGCCTGCGCGCGCGAACTCGATATCACCCACGCCACGGCGATCCGGCGCATTCGGCGGCTGGAGGCGGCGCTGGGCAAGCCGGTGGCCACGCGCGCCGACGGCACCTTCGTGCTGACCGCGGCAGGCCGCAACGCGCTGACCGCGGCGCGACAAATGGAACAGTCCGCCGACCGGCTGCTGCGGGAGATCGAAGGGACGGCGCCCGGGGTGTCGGGCATGGTGCGCGTGGCCGCCACAGCGTCGCTGGGCAGCCATTTCCTGACGCCGCGGCTACCCGCGTTCTATGTCGGCAATCCCGATGTGGAAGTGCGGCTCGAGGTGGACAACCGCGTGACCAGCCTGGCCAAGCGCCGCGCCCACATTGCGGTACGGCTGGCGCGGCCGAAGGAAGACACCATGGTGGCGCAGCGTGCGGGCACGATCCATTTCGGCCTCTACGCGCCCGCGGACATGCCTGCGGCGCTGGCAGATTCGCGCGATACGCCGATGTGCGGCCTGCTCGACGAGGGGTTTTCGCTGCCCGAAGTGGAATGGCCGCTTGCGCAGGCACGCCGCTTTTCGTTCCAGTCGAACAGCTTGCTGGCCGTCCGTGAAGGCGTGCGCGCCGGCCTGGGCGTGGCGCTGCTGCCGCACTACATAGGCGCCGGCGAGCCCGGCCTCGCGCTGATCCGCAACGTGCCGGAAGTGGTGCGTGAAATCTGGCTGGCCTATCCCGTCGAGTTTCGCGGCGCTTCACGCTTTCGGCCGGTCATCGACTGGCTTGCCCAAACCCTGGCCGAATGCCCTTGAGGCGCCATGTCGGCCCGGCGTGAGCATGAAGTGTCGCGGCCGTGCCACGCGGCAGTGCATTCGGAACGCCCGCGCTGCGCCTCTGGTTGCCTGATGTGCGCCGACACACACCGGCCGGGCGCCAATGCCGTCGAGATAAACACAAGTTCTGCTACGCTTTGATCCAGTTGCCGACGATATCGCTATCACACGGGCTGTTGTTGCAGAAAGCCCAGGCAACAGAGTACGGGTCAGTGCAAAGGAAATAAAAAAAAGAGCTTCATGCGGCACTCTTTGAAGTACCGGATGGCAATCGCGGCGGCGCTTGTGGTCACGCTGGTGGTCGTGGTGCGGGGCATTTTTTCCCAGTACTACGCCTACACGCGCCTGAACGAGGTGATTCAGGATCAGCAGGACACACTGGTCAAGCTGGTCGCCGACCAACTGGACGAAAAACTCGAAGCGCGTGCGCTCGTGTTGCGCCGGCTCGCGCGTACGCTTGCGCCGGTTCTCGATCACCCCACCGGCCAGTTGCGCCGCCTGGCGGCCGACACGGTCGACATGCCCGAGCACTTCAACGCCGTCTTCATGGTCTGGCCCGATGGCTCGCTGGCATTCAGCACCGCCGTGCCCGACGGCACGAAAATGACCGTGGGCGATCGCGATTACTTCCGCAGTATCGCCAACGGGGCCGACTTCGCCGTGTCCGACCTGCTGCAGGGCAAGCATTCGGCGGCGCCCGGCGTGATCCTCGCCGTGCCGTTGCGCGATGCCAATGGCCACTTGCTCGGAGTGGTGGGCGGCGCGTTGAATCTGTCGTCCCAAAATTTCCTGCGCGAGCTGGCTCATCACCGCGTCGGCGTGACCGGCTTCTACTGCCTGGTGTCGGCCGGCCCGAATCCCCGTTATGCGATGCATCCCGATACGTCCAAGGTGCTCACGCCGGCGCGGGCTGTGGGCGAATCATGCGGCGCCGAACGGCCCGCATCGGCCTGGGAAGTGCTGTCACCTCAGCAACCGGTGGTTGCGCGTCGCCTGCTGGAATCGAACGGCTGGGAGGTGATTTCCGTGCTGCCCGCGGCCGAAGCGTATGCGCCGCTGCTCGAAGCGCGCCAGCGCTCGATATTCGTCGCACTGGCGTCGCTGCTGCTGGCTGCGCTGGCGATGTGGGCCACCATCCGCCGTCTGCTCGCGCCGCTCGAACACTTGCATCGCACGGTGCGCCGGCTGGGCGAACATCCCGGGGCAATGGCCGACCTCACGGTCAAGCGCAACGACGAAATCGGCGAGCTGGCCGGTGCGTTCTCGGAAGTGATGACGCAATTGTCGGAGCGTGAAGCGGCGCTCAAGGCCGCCAAGGACAGCGCCGCCGCCAGCGAAAAACGGCTCGAGGCGATCGCCAATCACGTACCGGATTTCGTGGCGTTTATCGACGCCAGCGAGCGCTTTGCCTTCGTGAACCGCGCCTATGCGAGGCATTTCGGCCTGCCCGCCGAGCAGATTGTCGGCCTGTCGCTGCGCGAGCTGTGGGGCACGCCCGAATACGTGGCCAACAAGCCCTATCTGGACCGCGCATGCGCCGGCGAGTCGATCACGTTCACGCGCGAGAGCGCGGACGGCGCGGCTTGGGAAGTGACATTCCAGCCGGCCTGGAATGACGCGCAGGATGTTGTCACCGGCCTGCACATGTTTGCCCGCAACGTCACCGGCGAGCGCCAGAAGCTGCGCACGCTCGAAGCGCAGACGCTTTCCGACCACCTCACCGGGCTGCTCAACCGCAAGGGCTTTGACCGGCGCCTGCAGGAAACCATGGCGCGCGCCGATGCCTGCGGCCATCACGCCGCGCTGCTGCTGGTCGACCTCGACGACTTCAAGGCCGTCAACGACACCCGTGGCCACCCGGTGGGCGATCAGTTGCTGATTGCCTACGCCGAACGGCTGCGCGCGTGCGTGCGGGCCGGCGACGCCGTGGCGCGGATCGGCGGCGACGAGTTCGCGATCATCCTCGACAATGTGTCCAATCCGAATACCGTCGAGCGCATCGCCCGCACCGTGGTGCACTCCGCCATGCGCCCGTTCGAGATCCACGGCGAACAGATGGTGTCGACCGCCAGCGTTGGCAGCGCGATGCATCGCGCGGGCCAAGGCACATCGGTGAGCGAACTGTTCATGCGTGCGGACATGGCGCTTTACGACGCCAAACGCCAGGGCAAGGCGTGCCACGCGGGCACCCTCTCCCGAATCGTCGCGCAGACGGCCAGCGACGCTTGAGCGGCACGCGCTGACTTGAAAAAAAAACGGTGACGCACGACGCGCCACCGTTCTCACCGCAAGCCGGACACCGGTCCTGACGAAGGATCAGCGCACGCGCCCTTCCTTCCACGCCTGCAGCAGCTTGTCATAGGCGATGGTTTCGCCCTTCGGCTTTTCGTTGTCGAGCTTCTTCCACGGCGCGTGTTCCGACGACAGCCACTTCGACGGATCGCTCTTCGGATTGAGCTTCGGCGCGCAGTTAGCCATGCCGGCGCGCTGCAGGCGGCCCATCACCTGATCCATTTCCTCGGCCAGGTTGTCCATCGCGGCCTGCGGCGTCTTCTCGCCGGTAACCGCAGTGGCGACGTTCTTCCACCACAGCTGCGCCAGCTTCGGATAGTCGGGCACGTTGTTGCCGGTCGGCGTCCACGCCACGCGCGCCGGGCTGCGGTAGAACTCGATCAGCCCGCCATACTTGGCCGCATTCTTGGTCAGGTAGTCGTGATGGATATCGCTGTCGCGGATGAAAGTCAGGCCCGTCAGCGACTTCTTCAGCGACACCGTCTTCGAGGTCACGAACTGCGCATACAGCCACGCGGCCGCCAGCCGGTTCGGATCGGTGTTCTTGAAGAACGTCCACGAACCCACGTCCTGATAGCCGTTCTGCATGCCCGGCTTCCAGTACGGACCATAGGGCGACGGCGCCATGCGCCACTTCGGCGATCCATCGGCATTGACCACCGGCAGGCCCTTCTTGGTCATGTCGGCGGTGAAGGCCGTGTACCAGAACACCTGCTGCGCGACCTGGCCCTGCGCCGGCACGGGGCCGGCTTCGGAGAAGGTCATGCCCATGGCCTGCGGCGGCGCGTACTTTTTCATCCAGTCGATGTACTTGGTCAGCGCGTACACCGCTGCCGGGCTGTTGGTGGCGCCGCCGCGCGACACCGAGGCGCCGACCGGCGTGCATTTGTCCTCGGCCACGCGGATGCCCCATTCGTCGACCGGCATGCCGTTGGGCAGGCCCTTGTCGGCCGAGCCTGCCATCGACAGCCACGCATCGGTGAAGCGCCAGCCCAGCGACGGATCCTTCTTGCCGTAGTCCATGTGACCGAACACCTTCTTGCCATCGAGCTCCTTCACGTCGTTGGTGAAGAAGTTGGCGATGTCCTCGTAGGCGGACCAGTTGGTCGGCACGCCCAGGTCATAGCCGTACTTGGCCTTGAACTTGTCCTGCAGGTCCTTGCGCGCGAACCAGTCCGCGCGGAACCAGTACAGGTTGGCAAACTGCTGGTCTGGCAACTGGTACAGCTTGCCGTCCGGCGCCGTGGTGAACTTGGTGCCGATGAAGTCCTTGATGTCGATGCCGGGGTTGGTGAATTCCTTGCCCGCGCCGTTCATGTAGTCGGACAGCGGCAGGATGGCACCGTAGCGATAGTGCGTGCCGATCAGGTCCGAATCGGAAATCCAGCCGTCGTAGATCGACTTGCCCGACTGCATCGACGTCTGCAGTTTTTCCACCACATCGCCTTCCTGGATGATGTCGTGGTTGACCTTGATGCCGGTGATTTCCTCGAACGCCTTGGCCAGCGTCTTCGATTCGTATTCGTGCGTGGTGATGGTTTCGGAGACCACGTTGATCTGCGTGACGCCCTTGCCCTTGAGCTTGGCGGCGGCGTCCATGAACCACTTCAGTTCCGCCATCTGCTTGTCCTTGGACAGCGACGACGGCTGGAATTCATTGTCGACCCACTTCTTCGCCGCGGCCTCGTCGGCCAGGGCGGCATGTCCGCATGTCAGCGCGGCCGCAAAGGCCAGGGCTGACATCCCCAACTTCACGCGCTCTTTCATCAGTGTCTCCTCAGGAACCCTTCCCCGGCTCTGTAACTGGGTTGCGGCCCCGGGGAAGGGACAAAGATCTCGCAGCCCATGACAGAAAACGCGCTCCACCGCGCCGGCGCCGCCGGCGTCATCAGCCCTTGCGCATGACGATCGCCAGCGCCACAGCGGAAATCGCCACGCTGATCCAGATCGACGGCGCTTCGGCCAGTTGCAGCCAGCCCTGGATCTTCTCGCCCAGCCCCACCCATGCCAGGTTGATCCACGCGGCGCACATCAGACCGATAAACAGGCGGTCGCCGCGCGTGGTGGGAATCGGCAGGAAGCCCTTGCGCTCGGTGGTCGGCGCGCGCACTTCCCAGATCGTCATGCCGATCAGCATCAGCACCACCAGCGTGAAAAACACCGCCACGGGCGTGGTCCAAACCATCCAGCTCAACATCGCTCGCTCCCTTGCAAACGGCGTCAGACGTCACACGCGGCCCATCGCGAAACCCTTCGCGATGTAGTGCCGCACAAACCAGATCACGATCGCGCCGGGCACGATGGTCAGCACGCCGGCCGCAGCCAGCACGCCCCAGTCCATGCCCGAGGCCGACACCGTGCGCGTCATCGTGGCGACGATCGGCTTGGCGTTGACCGATGTCAGCGTGCGCGCCAGCAACAGCTCGACCCAACTGAACATGAAGCAGAAGAACGCGGCCACGCCGACGCCGGCCTTGATCAGCGGCAGGAAGATCGTCAGGAAAAAGCGCGGGAACGAATAGCCGTCGACATAGGCGGTCTCGTCGATCTCGCGCGGCACGCCGGACATGAAGCCCTCCAGGATCCACACCGCCAGCGGCACGTTGAACACCAGGTGCGCCAGCGCCACGCCAAGGTGCGTATCCATCAGCCCAATCGTGGTGTAAAGCTGGAAGAACGGCAGCAGGAACACCGCCGGCGGCGTCATGCGATTGGTCAGCAGCCAGAAGAACACGTGCTTGTCGCCGATGAACTGGTAGCGCGAGAACGCGTAGGCGGCCGGAAGCGCCACGCTGATCGAGATCACCGTGTTCATCGCCACATAGATCATCGAGTTGATATAGCCCGAATACCACGAGGCATCGGTGAATATCGTCACGTAGTGTTCGAGCGTAAAAGTGGCCGGCCAAAGCGACAGCGTGGAAACGATCTCCTCGTTGGTCTTGAACGACATGTTCACCATCCAGTAGATCGGCACGATGGCGAACAGCAGGTACAGCGTCAGGAACACCGGACGCCACCAGCCGGGGCGCTGCCCGGGAAGATTGTGGTCAGCCATGAGGCATCTCCTCGGCGCTTGCGGTGCCGGCGCGTTGCATCCAGTTGTACAGCACGAAACACGTCAGCAGGATGATCAGGAAATAGACGATCGAGAACGCCGCGGCTGGTCCCAGGTCGAACTGCCCCACCGCCTTCTGCGTCAGGTATTGCGACAGGAACGTTGTGGCATTGCCGGGCCCGCCGCCGGTCAGCACGAATGGCTCGGTGTAGATCATGAAGCTGTCCATGAAGCGCAGCAGCACCGCGATCATCAGCACGCCGCGCAGCTTGGGCAACTGGATGAAGCGGAACACCGCGAAGCGCGACGCGCCGTCGATCTGCGCGGCCTGGTAGTAGGCGTCGGGAATCGCGCGCAGGCCCGCATAGCAAAGCAGCGCCACCAGCGGCGTCCAGTGCCAGACATCCATCACCAGCACCGTGACCCACGCGTCGATGGCGCTACCCGTGTAGTTGTAGTCGAAACCCATGCCCTCGAGCGCGGCGCCAAGCAGGCCGATATCGGTGCGCCCGAAGATCTGCCAGATCGTACCCACCACGTTCCACGGAATCAGCAGCGACAACGCAATCACCACCAGCGCCGCCGACGCCTTCCACCCCTTGGCCGGCATCGCCAGCGCCAGCAGAATGCCCAGCGGGATCTCCACGCACAGCACGGCCAGCGAGAAGCCAAGCTGCCGCAACAGCGCATCGTGCAGCTCGCCATCGCGCAGCACCGTGGCATACCATTCCGTGCCGACAAAGACGCGTCGCTCTGGCGAGATGATGTCCTGCACCGAATAGTTGACGATCGTCATCAGTGGCAGGATCGCCGAGAACGCCACGCACAGCACCACCGGCAGAATCAGCAGCCACGCCTTCTGGTTCACGGGCTTCATGGGACCAGTTCCTCGTTGATATAGAAGCAGGTGTGACGATTGAACATCGTCAGCCACGCGGTGTCGCCCGCGCGCAGCGTGGCGGCTTCCGTGCCCAGCCGGGCGCGCACCATGGCGCTTGCGCCATGGTCGACGGTCGACGTCACCAGCCAGTACGTGCCGATGTCCTGCGCGCGGTCCACGCGCACCGGAATCGCCCGTGGATCTTCGGCGGGCGCCAGTTGCAGGTACTCGGGCCGCACGCCGATCTTGAACGATCCCGCCGCCTGCAAGGCCGACTGCGTGGCCGCGGGCAGCTCGGGCAGGTAGCGCCGCCCGGCCACTTCGATGGCGCCGTCGCGCCATTGCGCGGGCAGAAAATTCATCCCCGGCGATCCGATGAAATGGCCGACGAAGGTATGCGCTGGGCGCTCGAACAGCGCATCGGCGGCGCCCACCTGCACCGCCTTGCCGCGCGACATCACCACCACCTGATCGGCAAACGTCAGCGCCTCGGTCTGGTCATGCGTCACGTAGATCAGCGTCAACCGGAACTCGTGATGAATCTCCTTGAGCTTGCGGCGCAACTGCCATTTCAGGTGTGGGTCGATCACGGTCAGCGGCTCGTCGAACAGGATGGCCGACACGTCCTGGCGCACCAGACCGCGGCCCAGCGAGATCTTCTGCTTGGCGTCGGCCGCCAGCCCGCTGGCGCGACGATCGAGCGATGACGACAAATCGAGCATTTCCGCCACGCGCCCGACGCGCTCCCTGACCTGCGCGGCCGGCACGCCGCGATTGCGCAGCGGAAACGCGAGGTTTTCGCCGACCGTCATGGTGTCGTAGATCACCGGGAACTGGAATACCTGCGCGATGTTGCGCGCCTGCGGCGAAGCGTCGGTGACATCGTTGCCGTCGAAACGGATCGTGCCCTGCGACGGGCGCAGCAGCCCGGAAATGCAATTGAGCAGCGTGGTTTTGCCGCAGCCCGAAGGGCCGAGCAACGCATAGGCGCCGCCGTCCTCGAACGTAAAGTTCAGCGGCAGCAGCGCGTAGTCCTCGTCTTTCTGCGGATGGGCGACATAGGCGTGCGCCAGATCGAGATCGATGCGTGCCATGTCAGGCTCCCGGCTCGGTGATCGGCGTGCTGACCACAGCGGCCAGCGCGCCCGGCCGGCGCGGCGCGTGGATGCGAAGGCCCGCCTGGTTGAACAGGTAGAGCTGGCCTGGCTCGATATGCAGCGACAGCGGCGCGCCAAGCTCCAGGTCCAGCACCCCGGCGAACTGCGCAACCAGATTGCCGGCCGAGGTGTCGAGGTGGACGAAGGTGTCCGAGCCCGACAGTTCGGCCAGCGCCACCTTGCCCGGGATCTCGACGGCGTCGGGCACCGACCTGAGCCGCAGCGCGGCAGCGCGCACGCCCAGCGTGACCGGACCGTCGGGCGCGTCGACGCCCGGCAGCGGAATCACGATGTTGCCGGGCAGCGTTACGCGTCCGGCCGACAGCACGCCTTCGACGAGGTTCATCGGCGGATCGCTGAAGGCGCGCGCCACACGCAGCGATGCGGGATAGTGGAAGACTTCCGGCGTCGGCCCGTATTGCAGCAGTTCGCCCGCATCGAGCACGGCCGTGTAGCCGCCCAGCAGCAGCGCTTCCGCTGGCTCGGTGGTGGCGTAGATCACGGTGGCATCGCCCTGGGCGAACAGATGGGTCAGCTCTTCGCGCAGTTCCTCGCGCAGCTTGTAGTCGAGATTGACCAGCGGTTCGTCGAGCAGCATCAGCGGCGCGTTCTTGGCCAGCGCGCGCGCCAGCGCCACGCGCTGCTGCTGGCCGCCCGACAGTTCGGACGGATAGCGCGCCAGCAGATGTTCGATATGAAGGCGGCCGGCCAGGCCGCGCACGCGTTCGTCGATCTGTTCGCGGCTGTCGCGACGCAGGCGCAACGGCGACGCGATGTTGTCGAAGACGGTCAGCGATGGGTAGTTGATGAACTGCTGGTAGACCATCGACACGTTGCGCTCGCGCACCTGCACGCCGGTGACGTCGATGCCGTCGACCATCACGCGCCCGGCGCTGGGCTTGTCCAGCCCTGCCATGATCCGCATCAGCGATGTCTTGCCGGCCTGGGTGGTTCCCAGAAGGATGGTGACGGCGCCTGGCGTGGGTGCCAGTGACATCGGGTAGAGATAGGCTTGCGACCCCACTTGCTGCGCAATGCCTTCCAGGCTCAGCTGCATCCAGTCTCCAATGTTCTTGTACTTGCTCAGCCACATCGAAAAACCGCAGCCGAGGCGCACTTTTAAAATCATCCCGCTCGTTTTAGCGCAAAAACGAACATAAAACAATACTGCGGCGCATCATTTGTTTTCGTTTCTGTTTGAACTAGAATGCCGGCATGACGCTTAATCCCCGCCAGACCGCCCTGCTCGAGGAAGTTCGCAGCCAGGGCTTCGCCTCCATCGATGAACTCGCGCGCAAGTTCGGCGTGACGCTGCAGACCGTCCGGCGCGACGTCAACCTGCTGGCCGAAAACGGCATGCTGGCGCGCTTTCATGGCGGCGTGCGGATGGAAGGATCGACCACCGAGAACATCGCCTATCGCCAGCGGCAAGTGCTCAATGCCGAAGGCAAGGCGCGCATCGCGCGTGCCGTGGCGGCCGCGGTGCCCGAAGGATGCTCGCTGATCCTGAACATCGGCACCACGGTGGAAGAAGTCGCGCGCGCGCTGATCCATCATCGCGGGCTGCGCGTGATCACCAATAACCTGAACGTGGCCAACATCCTGGCGGACAACTCGGACTGCGAAGTGATTGTGGCCGGCGGCGTGTTGCGATCGCGTGACCGCGGCATCGTCGGCGAGGCGACGGTGGAATTTATCCGTCAGTTCAAGGTGGATATCGGACTGATCGGCATCTCAGGCATCGAGGCCGACGGCACGCTGCGCGATTACGATTTTCGCGAGGTGAAGGTGGCGCGAACGATCATGGAACATTCGCGTGAGGTGTGGCTCGCCGCCGACGCCAGCAAATTCAATCGCCAGGCGATGGTGGAACTGGCGCCGCTGTCGAGCATCGACAGACTGTTCACGGACGAGCCTCTGCAAGCGCCGTTCGATACGATGCTGGCCGAAAGCGGAGTGAAATGTGTGGTCGCCGACCAGGAATGAAGCGCGCCCACTGCGCCGGCTGCCCCCGTTGCGCGCGGGCAGCCGTTGCGATGCGCCGCGTCGGCGCGGCGGCGGGCAATTACTTGAAGACCACCGTCTTGTGGCCGTTCACGAGGATGCGGTGTTCCGCATGCCACTTGACCGCGCGGGCGAGCGCCACGCATTCGACGTCGCGGCCGACGGCGGTCAGCTGATCGGGATCCATGCTGTGATCGACGCGCTCGATTTCCTGCTCGATGATCGGGCCTTCGTCCAGGTCGGCCGTCACATAGTGCGCGGTCGCGCCGATCAGCTTCACGCCGCGGTCGTGCGCCTGGTAGTACGGCTTTGCGCCCTTGAAGCTGGGCAGGAACGAGTGGTGGATGTTGATCGCGCGGCCCTGCAGCTTGCGGCACAAGTCGTCGGAAAGCACCTGCATGTAGCGCGCCAGCACCACCAGGTCGATGTTCTGGTCGCGCACCACTTCGAACACGCGCGCTTCCTGCGCGGCCTTCTGCTCGGCCGACGCATTCATCAGCGGCAAGTGGAAGAACGGCACATCGTACGAGGCAGCCAGCTGATAGAAATCGCGGTGGTTCGACACGATCGCGGCGATCTCCACGGGCAGGCCACCGGCCTTGGCGCGGAACAGCAGATCGTTCAGGCAATGGCCGATCTTGGACACCATGATCATCACGCGCGGCTTCACCGTCGCATCGAAGACCTCCCACTGCATGCCGAACTGCTCGCCCACGGGCGCGAACGCGGCGCGCAGTTCCGCCAGGCCCGGGCCGCCCGCGGCCGTGCTGAAATGCACGCGCATGAAGAAGCGGCCGGTGAAGGCGTCACCGTACTGGTCGGAATCGACGATATTGCAGCCGTGCTGGAACAGCAGGCCGGAAACGGCGTGCACGATGCCCGGCTGGTCCGGGCAGGAAATGGTCAGGATAAATCCGGTGGTGCTCATCTTCGGAGAATCGGGCGAATCTTGATTGGGCGAGCCGCGCCGGCGATGCGTGCAAATCAGGTCTGGACGGCAGTCCAGCCGCGCCGGCGGAGGGCATCCAGCGTCACCAGCGTGGCATCGACGGTCATGGCGAGGTCCGCCATGATAGCAAGCAATGACGCCGGGTCGATATGGCGATGCTCGGCCACCTCGCCGTCGCGGTTATGGGGGACGAAGCCGGCAGGCAGGATCAGGTCATACGCATACACGCGCTCCCACTGCACGCCTTCGGGGATTTCGCGCAGCACGTCGATCACGCCATGCGCTTGCGCCTGCGCCGCCAGCGCGGGCGGGATGCCCGATTCCTCGTCACATTCGCGCACCAACGTTTCCAGCGGATCGCTGCCCGCAGGCATGCCGCCGGCCACGAGGTTGTCCCACATGCCCGGATCGACCGCCTTGGCTTCGCTGCGGCGCGAGATCCACAAGGCGCGCTGCCCGTCGACGATGCCGTTCATATGCGAGGCGAACGTCAGCAGGCCGAAAAAACGGGCGGCGGCGCGCTCGATCACGGCAAACGGCGCGGCATCGAGCGCCGGGGTGACGGCGAACAGCTCGCTGCGCCAGCCGCGCACGTGGCCGGCATCGGCCAGTTGCCGCGCCAGCGCGGCCAGCGCGGCGTTGCGCGCTTCGACCGTCGTGCAACCGGGCAACAGCGCCACCGCGCCGTCTGGGTCGACCGGGCCGATCACGTCGCCGGCCATGCCGGTCAGGATTTGCGCATGCCTGCGCGGCAGCCATCCCACCTGCACGCCCTCCACGGTCAGGCGCCAGTGCGCGTCCGGATCGAATGGACTGCGCGCGGCGACGCCGGCCAGGATGGCGCCGACGATATCGGCATCTGCGAAAGCGGAAACAGGCATTGGCTTGGACACGGATTCAGACATGACAACGCGACTCAACAATTCCGGATGGAACGCATGACATCCACGCATACTTCCCACCAGCCGCAGTACGTGCTGGCCCTGGACCAGGGCACCAGCAGCTCGCGCGCCATCCTGTTCGACCGCGCCGGCAATGTGGTGCGCATCGCCCAGCGCGAATTCCGGCAATATTATCCGCATCCCGGCCACGTCGAGCACGACCCGTACGAAATCTGGCAATCGCAGTTGGCAGTCGCGCACGAGGTGCTCACCGAAGCCAACGTCAGCGGATCGCAGTTGAGCGCGATCGGCATCACCAACCAGCGCGAAACTACCGTGCTGTGGGATCGCAAGACCGGCGAGCCGGTGGGGCGTGCGCTGGTCTGGCAGGACCGCCGCACCGCGCCGATGTGCGAAGACCTGCAGGCGGCCGGGCACGGCGACACGTTCCAGCAGAAGACCGGGCTGATCATTGACGCCTATTTCTCGGGCACCAAACTGCGCTGGATGCTGGATCATTACGATGGCGCCCGCGAACGCGCCGAACGCGGCGAACTGGCGTTCGGCACCGTCGACAGCTGGCTGATCTGGCAGCTGACCGACGGCATGCGGCACGTCACGGACGTGTCCAACGCGTCGCGCACGCTGCTGTTCAACATCCACGATTTCCGCTGGGATGACGAACTGCTCGGCATCCTGGACATTCCGCGCAGCCTGCTGCCCGACGTGGCGCCGTCGAGCGGCGAAGTTGCCCGCACCGCGGCGCGCCTGTTCGGCGTGGAAGTGCCGATCGCCGGCATCGCGGGCGACCAGCAGGCAGCCACGTTCGGCCAGGCCTGCCTGCTGCCGGGCATGGCCAAGAACACCTATGGCACCGGGTGCTTCATCCTGATGAACACCGGCTACAAGCCCGTGACGTCGCGAAACCGGCTGATCACCACCATCGGCTGGCAGATCGGCAACGACACCCAGTACTGCCTCGAAGGCGGCGTGTTCATGGGCGGCGCCACGATCCAGTGGCTGCGCGACGGCCTCAAGCTGATCCAGAGCGCGCCCGAGGTGGATCCTTTGGCGCGCCAGTGCGAAGACACGGGCGGCGTGGTGCTGGTGCCCGCCTTTGCCGGACTGGGCGCGCCGCACTGGGACCCATTTGCGCGCGGCACGATGGTCGGCATCACGCGCGGCACCGGCGGCCCGCATATCGCGCGCGCCGCGCTCGAATCAATCGCGCTGCAAAGCGTGGACGTACTGGACGCCATGCAGAAGGATGCCGGCATTTCGCTGGCCGAACTGCGCGTGGACGGCGGCGCTTCGCGCAGCGACCTGCTGATGCAGATGCAGGCGGATCTGCTCGGCACGCCAGTGGTACGGCCACGCGTCACGGAAACCACCGCGCTGGGCGCCGCGTACCTGGCCGGACTGGCCACCGGCTACTGGACCGACCCCGAGGAAATCACTCGCCAGTGGCAAATCGAACATCGCTTCGAGCCAAGGCTGTCGGACGACGAACGCGCCCATCGCATCGCGCGCTGGCATCGCGCCGTGGATCGCGCGCGCGACTGGGCGCGCGATGACGAAGCCGGCCATTGAGCCCGCGCACTCCTGAATTGACTGTGATCGCATCCATGCAAATTACCGTTCCTCCGATCCAGCCGCCCTCGCGGGCCGATCTGCTCACGACGCTTGCACGCGAGACGCGCTGGGATGTCATCGTGATCGGCGGCGGCGCCACGGGCCTCGGCACCGCCGTGGACGCCGCGTCGCGCGGCTATCGCACGCTGCTGCTCGAAGCCGCCGACTTTGCCAAGGGCACGTCGAGCAAGGCCACCAAACTCGTGCACGGCGGCGTGCGCTACCTGGCGCAAGGCAACATCGGCCTGGTACGCGAGGCGCTGCACGAACGCGGCCTGCTGGCGCGCAACGCGCCGCATGTGGTGTGGCCGCTCGGCTTTGTCGTGCCGGCCTACCAGATGTTCGACCAACCGTTCTACGGCATCGGACTCAAGGTCTACGACATGCTGGCGGGCAGCCTGAACCTGTCCGGCAGCCGCTGGCTCAATCATCGCGAAACGCTGCAGGCCGCGCCCACGCTGGCCGAACACGTCGGCGGGCGTCCGCTGCGCGGCGGCAACCTCTACTTCGACGGTCAGTTCGACGACGCGCGCCTGGCCATCGCGCTGATGCGCACGCTATTCGACGTGGGCGGCACCGCCGTCAATTACATGCGCGTGACCGGCCTGACGCAAAGCAATGGCGTGATCACCGGCGTCACGGCGCAGGACGCGCTCGGCGACGCTTCGTTCGCGCTGCGCGCGGACTGCGTGATCAACGCCACCGGCGTGTGGGTGGACGCCGTGCGCCAGATGGAAGACGGCCAGGCGCGCACCATGGTGGCGCCGAGCCAGGGCGTGCACCTGACTATTCCGCGCAGCTTCCTGCCGGGCGACCGCGCGGTACTGATCCCGAAGACCGACGATGGCCGCGTGCTGTTCCTGGTGCCCTGGAACGGCCACGTGATCGTCGGCACCACCGACACGCCGCGCAAGGACCTGCCGCTCGAGCCGCGCGCCGCCGGCGACGATGTCGATTTCATCCTGGAAACCGCTTCGCGCTACCTGGCCCGCGATCCGTCGCGCGCCGACGTGACCAGCGTCTGGGCCGGGCTGCGGCCCCTGGTAAAGGCCACCGGCGAGGCGTCCACCGCGTCGCTGTCGCGCGAGCATACGATCGTCGTATCGAAAGCGGGGCTGATCACCGTGACCGGCGGCAAGTGGACCACCTATCGCAAGATGGCCGAGGATGTGGTGGAAACGGCGATCCAGCGTCAGTTGGTGCGCGCCGCGCCGTGCCGCACTGCCGAGCTGCCGCTGCATGGCGCACTGGGCATGCCGGAGGACCTGCCCGACCCGCATACTGGATCGCCGGATCGCTACTACGGGGCCGATCTGCCGCTGGTGCGGGCGCTGCCCGGCGCGGACGCGATGATCGTCGGGGCGTCCGGCCTGACCGAGGCGCACGTCCGCTTCGCGGCGCGCTACGAGCTGGCGCGACGGATCGAGGACGTGCTGGGCCGGCGCAACCGCGCGTTGTTTCTCGATGCCAGGGATGCGCTGGCCGGCGCGCCGCGCGTGGCCGCGATCCTGGCCGAGGAACTTGGGCTTGACGACGCCTGGCAGGCCAGCGAAATCGAAGCGTTTGGCGCGCTGGCAAAGGGCTATATGCTGAACGGAGCGGCCTGAGCGGTGCCGCTGAGCCCGCGGCCGGGCGGCGGATCGGCACGCCGCGGCGCCCATGGTGCGGGACTTCGGCGATAATGCCGGCTATTGCATCAGGGAGAACACCATGGACGAGATTGACGATCTGTCCGATCTGCCGATGCCCCGGTTTATCTGGGGCTTCGCCGTCGTCGCCAATAAAGGCGGCGAAATCATGCACGACGAATTCGAGTATCTGACGCACACGCGCAGCCCGCGCTTCACGTGCCGCGTGGTGGAACTCGAAGACATGCCCGCGGACAGCGAGGAATCCGGCATCGACGGGCGCGTGGTCCACTATGACGAGCCGGACCGCCTGTTCTACATCACCGATGCCGGCATGGCGCTGGTGAACTTCCAGTTGTTCGACAAGCTGCCCGACAAGGCCAAGCTCAAGAAGGTCTGCGACGAAGCCATCGCCAACTGGATGCTCCGGCGCGAATTCCTCGATGACGAGGAAGACGAAGGCTGAAAGGAAAAAAAGCACCCTCGGGTGCTTTTTTCTTGCCATGCGCCGCGCGCCGGCCGGGGCGCCCGCATTCTTCGTGACGCCCTAGTCCTTCACTTCGATCATCCCCGACGCGACGCGCTCGATCTCGCAATAGACCGGCATCGCCTCGAGCGGCCCGGTGCAGCCAACCGCCGCGGCCTGGCTTGCGCTGGCGCCGGGTGGCAGGAACACAAACGCCATGCCCGGCTGGAATCCCGGGTGCCGGCGCAGGCTGTCGTTAAGGATGTCGAGATACTGTGCACGCGAAAAGACCTGCTTGGCCATGTCGAGTCTCCCGGTAATCGGCTTAGCCCGGGCATCCTAGCATGGCCTTGCGCGCGTCTGTCACCGCATCGTGAGAACCGCGCGCCGAACGCTCCAACGCGCTTTCCTGACGCGCTGCGCGTTCAGCACTCCCCCTTCTTGGCGTGTCCGGGCGGGCAGTGATAGCCCTTGGGCCCCGGGCCGCGCCGATCGTCCCCACCATGCTCGTGATAGCGATCGTCATCCGGCCCGTGGTTCCAGCGCTCGGGCTGCATCACCCAGCCATTGCTGGCGCGCACCCAGCGCGGCCCTTCGTAGGCATAGCCCGGACGCTCGGGCACCCAGCGCCCAGCCTTCCATGCGTGCTTGTGATGGTGATCGTCCCAGTCCCAGTAACCGGGCGCCCAGATATAACCGGGGCGCGGCGCCGGCACGGCTTCGTAGATCGGCGCAGGCGGGGGCGTGCCAATACCGATGTTGATGTTGACCTGAGCCAGGGCGGCCGGCGCGAAGGCCACCGCCGAATACAGCAGCGCGGCGCCAGCGGCTGCGCGCAGGAAGGTATGACGATTCATAGGACCCCTATTCTTGTAGCTGGTACGAGCAGCAGTCTACCCACCGGCCAGGAGGTGGGTGTAAGAAAGGGTATCGGAAAATTACGAGCCCGGATCAATGATCACCGGCCATCGCCTTCAACTGGGCGTCGCCCGCCACGCGCGCCGCGTCGGAAGTGGTGAATGTGTCGTCGGACACAATGGTCCTGCGGATCTGCTGGGCGCCAAAATCCACCAGCGAAATCACCCACACATAGCGTCCGGACTGGGGCGCGGTGTGCACGAAAGCCTTAAGTTGCGGTCTGGATTCAGTCACCATGGTGCTTCTCCGTACAAGACAAACGCGTCCAAAAACTCTAGCACATTCGTTTTAAGCTCTCCGGCCGGTATACAGTCGAAAGCAGTCGAGAGCGCCGGCACCATGCGGGCGTAGCGGTTTGTCGCTACAGTTTTGCCCGATCCCTGCCGACATTCCAATGGAGCCCTTCGCCCACCCATTTCTGCGAATCGTCCGACAATCCGCCTGCCCTCCAATTGCTGCGTACCGCGTTTCGCCTTCCTCCTGTTCCGTGCCGACTCGCCCGACCGGCCTTTGCGGCGGCGCTGGTTGTCGTGCTCGCCACGCCTTACCCAGGCGCGGTGTGCGCGGCGCCGACATCCGTAGCGCCGCCGGCGGCCCCTGGCGCGCTGGCCTCCGTGGCCCCGCCAACGGCCGGCGCGCCGCCCGCGTCCCCGGCGTCCCCCGCGTCCCCTTCTCGCCCGGAATTGGTCGCGCGCGTGGTCATGAGCCTGCTCAGCTATGCAAGGTGGCCGAACGAGCGCGAATCGCTGCGCCTGTGCATCGACAACAGCGCCCGCTTTGCCGGCAAATTGATGGAAGGCGGCACGCTGTCGACCGGACGGCTGGTGGAAACACAGCGCGTGGACATGCTGGCCGACCCGATGCCCGCCGATTGCGACGCGCTGTACCTTGGCCCGATGACCGAGGCGCGCCGCAAGAAGCTGCTTGCCGACTTCGTTGGCCGGCCCGTGATGGTGATCGCGGAGGAAGACTTCGAATGCGAGGGCGGTAGCATGTTCTGCCTCAATATTCGCGAAAACCAGGTGTCGTTTCGCATCAATCTCGATGCCATCGCGCGCAGCGGCATTCACGTCCACCCCGGCGTATTGCAACTGGGACGCCGCAAGGCGCAGGGCTCATGAATCTGCGCGGCCGCCCACCCTCCCCGCTCCAGACTGCCCAGCCCCGGCCGACGCTGTACGGCACGCTGCGCCGCATCCATCTGAGCGTGGCTTTGATTGCGGTGCTCACGGCCGGGCTGTCTCTTACGGCGCTCGGCCTGACCGCGCTGCGCGCCTACGCCGATCACAACCTGCGACTGGTGGCGCGCTCGATCGCCTATACCGTCGAGGCCCCGGTGGTGTTCGGCGACAAAGCGGCCGCGGCCGACACGCTTTCCGTCATCGCTGCGGTGGAAGACGTGGCGGCGGTGACGGTTTTCGATCGCGATCGCCAGCAACTGGCGGCGTGGCAGCGCTCCGGCCAGGACCGCTTCCCGGGGTGGCGCCGGCTGGCGGGGGAACTGCTGAGCTCCGGCGAAGTAGAAATGCCGGTCGTCCATCAATCGCAACAGGTGGGTAGCGTCCGCGTGGTCGGGGATCCGGTCGCGCTGCTGCATTTCCTGCTGCAAGGCACGCTAGGGCTGATTGCCTGCCTGCTGCTGACTGCCATCGGCGCCCACTACATGTCCAGCCGCATGCTCGTCGACATCGTCGATCCGCTGCGCAACCTGATGCGCGTGGCGCACGCGGTGCGATCCGAACGCGCGTTCGGCCAGCGCATGCCGCCGGCGCGTATCGAGGAACTCAATGCGTTGTCGGAGGACTTCAACGTCCTGCTGAACGAACTGGAAGCGTGGCAGAACCAGTTGCAGCACGAGAATCGCTCGCTGGCGCACCGCGCCACGCACGACAGCCTGACAGGCTTGCTGAACCGCGCCGCCTTCACCGACGCACTGGACCTGGCCGTGCGCACGGCGGCGTCGCGCAACCATTATGTCGCGCTGCTGTATCTCGACAGTGACGATTTCAAGGGGATCAACGACCGCCACGGGCACGCGGCGGGCGACGCGGTGCTGTTCGGCATTGCACAGCGCATCCGTACCTGTGTGCGCGACACCGACAGCGTCGCGCGGCTGGGCGGCGATGAATTCGCCGTGCTGGTTGGCGCGCTACGGCTGCCCGACGACGCCGTGCGGATTGCCGAGGGCATTCTGGACGCCATGAATGTGCCACTGAAACTGCCGGACGGCACCGCCATCATCGCGCCGCTGTCGATCGGCATCGCCATATTCCCGCTGCACGCGCGCAGCGGCTCAGGTTTGATGCATGCCGCCGATGCCGCCATGTACGGCGCGAAACGCCAATCCGGCGCCACCTGGCGCAGCGCCGAAACCGCCCCGCCGGAACCGCATGTCTGAACGCCACACCGATCGAACACCATGACGAAGCACCGCATCACCCGCCGCCTCTTTATCGCCTGCACCTTCGGCGCCACATTGGCGCTGACCGGTTGCGCCAGCGCGCCCGAACCCGCGCGCGAGAAACTCACGCCCGCGCAGGTCGCGTTGCTCAAGGACGAAGGGTTCAAACTGACCGACAACGGCTGGGAGCTTGGCCTGCCGGACAAGCTGCTGTTCGGTTTTGACGAGGACATCATCACGCCGGATCGGGAAAGCGCATTGCTGCGGCTGGGGCGCGCGCTTCACGACGCAGGCATCGAAGCGCTGCGCATCGACGGACACACCGACGATTCGGGCAGCGCCGACTACAACCAGCAGTTGTCCGTACGGCGCGCCGAAGCCGTGGCGCGCGTGATGGCCTCATGCGGATTTGGCCGCGATCACCTGCAGGTGCGCGGCATGGGCAAGTCGCGTCCGATTGCCGACAACCGCACTGCCGCGGGACGTGCCGAAAACCGCCGCGTGGCGATCATCGTCACCATCGACTGACACTGGCGGATCTTGCTGGCGGACCTCGCGCACCGCCCCGGACTCAGTCTCCGAACGGATTCGGCACCTTGCCGACGGAGTCCTCGACCAGATCGAATTCGTCGCGCACGTCGTCCACCACCGCGCGAATCGCCGCTTCATAGCCGCGCGCGTTGCCAAAGCGCAGCATGTCCCAGTTTCGCCCGCGCGCGTCGCGCTCGTGTGGCGTGGGGTCCGGAACCTGCACGCGCGCGCCATCGTTGACGATCTCGTCGATCTCCTGAATGCGTCGGCTCACCTCTTCCTTGATGACGCGCCGGCTGCGTTCGCGCTTGGACATGTGAGAGCCTCCAGTCGGTGGTTCGTCCGCGGCCATGCTAGCACGCAGCCGCCGACTTGGCGGCGGGTCGCCTTAGAGCGCGGCCTTGGCTGCCTGATACGCCGCATAGAGCCGCTGGAACACCGGGCCGGGCGTGCCAGTGCCGATGGTCTGGCCGTCGATCGACACCACCGGCAGCAGCTCCTTGCTGGCCGACGAAATCATCACTTCGTCGGCGCCGAACACTTCATCGCGGGCGATGCGGCGCGCTTCGATCGAGATGTCCATCGCCTGGCACAGCTCTTCCATCAGGCCGTAGCGGATGCCTTCAAGAATCAGGTTGTCCTTGGGCGGCGCGCAAACGCGGCCGTGCTTGACGATCCACACATTGGACGACGACGCTTCGGTCAGATGTCCATCGCGGAACTGGATGGCCTCAGTGACGCCTGCCTCCGCCGCGACCTGCGCGGCCAGCACATTGCCCAGCAGCGAAGTCGACTTGATCTGGCAGTTGAGCCAGCGGCGGTCTTCCATCGTCACGCAGGCCACGCCCTGCTCGACCGACGCGGCCGGCGGCAGCGCCATCGCGTTGGTCATGATCAGCACGGTGGGCGTGACGTCCTTCGGGAAAGCGTGCGCGCGCTTGGCCACGCCTCGCGTGACCTGCATATAGATCATCTGGTCGGCCAAGCCGTTGGCCTTGACCACACTGTCGATCCGGGCGAGCCATTCCGCCTCGGTATAAGGGTTGGGGATGCCGATCGACGCCAGGCTGCGCGCCAGGCGCGCCAGATGCTGCGCGCCGCGGAACGGCTTGCCGTTGTACAACGGAATCACCTCGTAGATGCCGTCGCCGAAGATGAATCCGCGGTCCAGCACTGGAATGCGGGCCTCGGAAAGCGGCAACAGTTCGCCATTCAGAAAGACGACGGGTTCGGACATGACGGCTCTTATGGGAATGAACAATGCCCGGATTCTTCCACATGGCCGGTGTGTACTTTATGCAAAGTTGGCATGCCCAGGGCCGAATTTGCGGGCCATGCCGCGAGCGGCGCGTTATGCAAGTCAATTCTTTTAAGGGCTGCCACGCGTATGAATTGAATTTTTCTTAATTCACGGAATTCTTTCCCGAACGCCTTGCTGCGCGCGGAAATCAGCGTGCTATATTCGTCACGCAGTATTTTCCACACGCAAAATCTGCTGCGTGATCTTCACAGGGCGTGCCGATATGACCGAACGTGTGTCTGGCCTTCGACGCATTTTCCATCAGATGGCCTTGCTGTTTCTGGTCATTGTCCCCTTCGTCGTTCCGCAAGGGTCTGCCGCGCAGGCCATCGCACCGGCCAGCGCCTCCGACGCGGCCGCACCGCCGCCCGGGCGCGCACAGGTGCTGACCTTCGCACAGATGGGCGCGAACTACACGATCCCGCTGCGCGGCATCGATCCGGAACGCACGGTCAACGTCGGCGTCCGTCTCGACGAGGTGGTGACCGCGGCCCGGCTCAAGCTCGTATTCACCTATTCGCCGTCGCTCGTCTATCCGCTGTCACACCTGAAGATCCGCATCAACGACGAGGTGGTGGCCACGCTGCCGCTCGACCAGGAGCACGCAGGCCAGCAGATCTCGCGCGAGATCGACATCGATCCCCGCTACTTCACCGACTTCAATCGCATCAACGTGCAGATGATCGCGCACTACACGCTCGATCATTGCGAAGATCCCTATCACTCGAGCCTGTGGGCCGACATCAGCCCCACCAGTACGCTGACGCTGACCAAGTCCACGGTTACGTTGCCGGACAATCTCGCACTGTTGCCGGCGCCGTTCTTCGACCGTCGTGACAACCGGCGCGTCACGGTGCCATTCGTGCTGCCCGCCAATGCCGATCCGGTGACGCTGCGCGCCGCTGGTGTGGTGGCGTCGTGGCTCGGGGCGCTGGCAAGTTATCGTGAACTGCGCTTCCCGGTTACGCGCAGCGCACCGGCCGACGCGCATGCGATTGCGCTGGTGCTGCCCAACGCACAGCCCGATGGCGTCCATCTCGACAAGATCGAAGGGCCCACGGTCATGGTCATGCCGAACCCGGCCGATCCCACGCGCAAGCTGCTGGTGCTGGCGGGGCGCACCCCACAGGAAATCGAAGTCGCCGCCAATGCGGTCGTGCTTGGCAAGGCCGGTCTGGCCGGATCGACCGCCGCCGTCAAGTCGGTCGATCTCGGCAAGCCGCGCCGCCCGTATGACGCGCCGGCGTGGGCGCCATCGGATCGCCCCGTGCTGTTCAAGGAACTGGTCACCGATCCGCAGCAGCTGCAGGTGTCGGGCGCTAATCCTGACGCCATCCGCGTGAACATGCGCGTGCCGGCCGACCTGTTCGGCTGGAACGATCGTGCGGTGCCGCTCAGCGTCAAGTATCGCTATACGGCGCCGTCCACGTATAACGATTCGACACTCAGCGTCGATGTCAACGACCAGTTGGTGCGGTCGTACCGCCTCAAGCCGCTGACCGTGCAGACCGACGAAAACTTGGTTAGCGTGCCGCTGCTGTCCGGCGGCAGCGCCACAGTCAGCAACGAGATACTGATTCCGGCGTTCCGGGTCGGCAGCAACAACCAGATGCAGTTCCGCTTTCATATCGATTCGCAAAAGACCGGCTTATGCTCGTCGTCCGCGGCCAATGTCGGACGGGCCGCCATCGATCCCGATTCGTCGATCGATTTCAGCGGATTCCTGCACTATGCCGCGCTGCCGAATCTCGCGTTCTTCGCCAACAGCGGCTACCCGTTCACACGCCTGGCCGACCTGGCCGACACCGCGGTCGTGATGCCCGATGCGCCGACGGCCATCGACGAGGAAGCGCTGCTGACCGTGCTCGGCCATATGGGCAAGTGGTCGGGCCTGCCTGCGCTGCGCGTCGCGGTCACGCCGGCCAAGGCGATCGAATCGGTCAAGGATCGCAACCTGGTGATCGTCGGCACCGGCAGCGCAGCGCAGGTGCTGCACGGCTGGGGCAAGTCGCTGCCGCTGCTGATCGAGCGCGGCAAGACCGAGATCGCGTTGCGCGACCAGCGCACGCATGCGTGGTCGGACTGGCTCAGCGGCATCGAGGCCGAGAACATCTCGCCGGCCGGGCGCGCGATCCTCACGGCCAACGGGCCGCTGGCGGCGCTGATCGGCTTCGAATCACCTTACGCCGCGCAACGCAGCGTGGTGGCCCTCACCGCATCGAGCGATGACCGCGTGCGCGACGTGCTCGACGTGCTCGAAGATCCCGGCAAGGTGGCGCAGATCCGTGGCGATCTCACCGTGATCCGGCAGCGCGACCTGGAAGGTCTGCGGCTGGGCGAGACGTATTTCGTCGGCAATCTGCCGTGGTACGCATGGCTGTGGATCCGGCTGTCCGCGCATCCGGCGCTGCTGGCGATTGGCGGAATGCTGGCCGGCCTCCTGGTGGCGCTGACGCTGTTCTGGGCCCTGGGCCGGCTGGCAGCGCGCCGCAACGGAGGCTGACATGTTGCGGGCAAGGGTCTGGCTGGTGCGTGCGTCGATGCGCGGCGCGCTGGCGTGCTGGTTGGCTGGCGTCGCGCTGACCAGCGCCGCCGCCACGTGTCCATGGCCGGACTGGGACGCCTTCCGCCGCGACACCATCAGCCAGGATGGCCGCGTGATCGACGCCAGCACCGATCAGCAAGTGACCGTCTCCGAGGGGCAGGCCTACGGCCTGTTCTTCGCGCTGGTCGCCAATGACCGCGCCACGTTCGACAGGTTGCTGGCATGGACGGAAAACAATCTCGCGCAGGGCGACCTGATCGCCCATTTGCCCGCGTGGATCTGGGGCAAGCGGACCGAAGGCGAACAGGCCGGCACATGGGGCGTGATCGACCGCAATCCCGCATCCGATGCCGATGTGTGGATCGCCTATACGTTGCTGGAAGCGGGCCGCCTCTGGAAGGAACGCCGCTACACCGCGCTTGGCACATTGATCGCGCGCCGCGTGCTGCGCGAGGAAACCGCCGTCCTGCCTGGGCTCGGCCGCACGCTGCTGCCCGGCCCCGTTGGCTTCCAGCCCTCGGCCGATGTCTGGCGACTCAATCCCAGCTATGTGCCGCTTCCCGTGATGCGCCGCCTGGCAAAACTGCTCGGCGACGACAGCAACTGGAAGACACTGCTCGACACCTCGGCGCGGCTGGTCGTCGACACGGCACCGCGCGGCTTCTCGCCCGACTGGGTCGAATATCGCAAGGGACGCGGCTTTTTCCCCGACACGCAGACGCAGGCCGGCGGGTCCTACAACGCGATCCGCGTCTATCTGTGGGCCGGCATGATGGCCTCGGGCGACCCGCTGCGCACGCCGGTCCTGCAGGCGTTTCGGCCGATGGCCGATTACGTCCTGCAGCATGGCCACCCGCCCGAGCGCGTCGATACGCAGGCGGCAACCTTCGGGCCCAACGCCGGCAACGCCGGATTCTCGGCCGCGGTCGCGCCATATCTGGCGGCCATTGGCCAGACCGACGCGGCACGCGCGCAGGCGCAACGCACGCGCACGATGGCCGCCCAACAGCCGCTCGGCTACTACAGCCAGGTGCTGGCGCTCTTCGGCCTCGGCCATCTCGACCAACACTTCCGCTTCGAGGCGGACGGCACGCTGGTGCCGGCTTGGGAATCCACATGCCGCGCCGCGCGTTAGCCCCGACGCTGGCGCTGTGCCTGGCCAGTTCCGCATTGCCGGCTATCGCGGCGGATCTCCCGCCCGCTTCGCGCAGCGCGCAATCGAGCGAGATGGCCCAATTGCTGGCGGCGGCACGCATGTGGGATGCAAAGAATCGCGCCGACATGGCGCGCGGCATTCTGGAAAAGGCGCTGCTGATCGACCCGAGACAGCCCGAAGCGCTCAAGCTGATGGGGCTGATCGAGATCCGTTCGAACCGCCCCGCCGAAGCCGAGAAACGGCTGGCCCAGTTACGCGCCGCGGCGCCCGACAGCGCGGCCACGCAGGAGTTGGAAGACGCCTATCGCATTGCCACGCGCGACAAGCGCGAGATGGCGACGATCAGGCTGCTGTCGCGGAGTGGCAAGGATGACGAGGCGGCGCAACGCCTGCGCAAGCTGTTCCCACGCGGCGCGCCCTCCGGCAGTCTGGCGCGCGATTACTACCGCATCCTGTCCGGCACGACGCAGGGCCGGCCGCAGGCGATCGCCGAATTGCGGCAGCGCATCCGCGCCAATCCCAACGATCCGTATCTGAAGCTGGCGCTGGGCGATCTGCTGACCGACCGCGAGGCCACGCGTCAGGAGGGCCTCGCGCTGCTCTACGAAGTGGCACAAAAAGCCGATGGCGATCGCACCACGGCGATCGATATCTGGCGGCGCGCGCTCTATCGTGTCAACGACGACCCCGCGTACTACGTCTGGTTCGAGCGCTATGTGAAGGAAGTACCCGACGACAAGGCGGCGCAGGAAACGCTGGCCGAACTGGGCAAGAAGGTCACGGCGCAGCGCAAATTGCAAGCCGATCCCGCGTTCCAGGCGCGTCAGCGCGGCCTGGCAAACCTGGAACGCGGCCAGCTCAAGGACGCCGACATCGCACTGCAGAAGGCTTACCAGAAGCGCCGCAACGATGCCGAAGTGGTCGGCGGACTGGGACTGGTGCGGCTGCGCGAAGGGCGCCATGACGAAGCGCGCGAACTGTTCGCGCGCGCGCAGCAACTCGACCCGAGCAGCAAGTGGCGCGGCCTCATCGTCACGGCCACGTTCTGGGGCACGCTTGCCAAGGCGCGTGAAGCGAACGCGCAAGGCAAGCCCGCCGAAGCGGAAACGCTCGCACGGCAGGCGCTGGCCCAGCAGCCCGGCAACGAAAACGCGCAGGTCATCCTGGCCGACGCGTTGATCGCGCAGAACAAAAACGACGAAGCGGAAACGCTGCTGCGCCAGATGCTGGCGCGCCCCAAGCCGGACGTCGGCGCGCTGCGCACGCTGGCAGCGCTGCTGCAGAAGGAAGGCCGCGGCGACGAAGTGGAGCCGCTGATCGCCAGCCAGGAAGCGCGCATGCAAGGCGCGTCGGACGACCTGCGCGCGATGCGTGCCGATCTGCTTTCCGTGCAGGCCGAGAGCCTGCTCGCCCAGCAAAAACGCAGCCCGGCGATCCGCAATCTGGAAGCGTCGATCCGCCTGCGCCCCGACGATCCATGGACACGCTTCACGCTGGCGCGCGTCTATCGCGACCTGAAGCTGCCGGCGCTGGGCCGCAGCGTGATGGATGACGGCATGCGCGCGGCGCCCAACAACGACATGCGCTACGCCACCGCGCTGTACCTGAACAGCCTCGACGACATCGATGCGGCCAGCACGGTGCTGGCGGCCGTGCCGCAGGCAGAGCGCTCGGAAGGCATGCGCGGGCTGTCCCATAACCTCGCCGCACAACGCCTGCTGCGCGACGCGCGCCAGCGCGTAGCCCAGGGCCGCGACGACGAGGCGCGCGCACTGCTGGATCAAGCCGCCGCCGAAGCTGCGGAGGACCCGCACATGCTAGCGTCGATTGGCCGCGAATGGATCGCGCTGGGCGAACCCGACAAGGGCCTCGCGCTGGTCAGCAACTGGCTGGCCGCGCACCGCGAGGCGCCACATGTCGATATCCGCCTGCGCTACGGCGAATTGCTGGCGGCGGCCGACCGCGACGACGATCTGCGCCAGTGGATTGCGGAATCGTCGGCGCTGCCGGACGTGTCAGCCGAGGAGCGCGCCGATCTGGCCGATCAGTCGCTGCGTCTGGCGATGCGCGAGGCTGACCGGCAGATTGACGCCGGCGACCTGCGCCGCGCACACGACGTGCTTTACGCCGTGCCCGCTGCGCAGCAGACCGACCGTCGCTGGCTGCTTGCGGTGGCGGACCTGCGCGAAGCAGCCGGCGATTATCGCGGCGCAGCCGATGCCGCACGAGAGGTGTTGGCCACCCAGCCGCACGACGCGGGTGCGCAACTGACGCTGGCGCGGCAGTACGAACGCATGGGCAAGACCGATCAGGCGCTCGAGATCGTGCGTACCGTGCTGGCGGAAACGCCGGACGACGACATCGATACGCGACTGTCGATCGCGCGGCGCTTTACCGCGATGCGGCGCGAGGACGAGGCGAGCGAAGTCGTCGATGCGCTGGATGCACGCTTTCCCGAGCGCGCCGATATCACCGTGCAACGCGGACGCGTCGCGCAATCGCGCGGCGACTTCAACGATGCGGCCGCGCTGTATCGCACCGCTCGCGGCCTGGAACAGCGCGAAAGCGTGCCCGCCGGCTCCGACGGTACACCCGCGCAGCGCGCACTGGCGGGACTGGAAGCGCGACGCCAGGGCGAAGTGGCCACCGCCGTCATGCAATCGAACAAATCCGGCGACGACGGCATCTCAAAGCTGCATGCCACCGAGATTCCGCTGTACGTGCGCATTCCGCACGGCTACACCGGCCACATGTTCTTCCACGCCGACACGGTGTTGCTCGATGCGGGCACGTTGCAGGCCAGCCGCCGCGTCAGCGATCTGCCGTTCGGCAAGATTCCGGCGCTGGGCAACGCCGGATTGGGCGCCATCGGGCAATCCGAAAAAGGCGTGGCGCTGGCCGCCGGTTACGAATACGACGGCGCCTACAACAGTTGGCGCGCCGATATCGGCACCACGCCGCTCGGATTTCTCGAAACCACCGTGGTGGGCGGATTCCGCTATCGCGCCGATCTGGGCGTGCAGTCGGTGACGGTCGACATTTCGCGCCGCGCCCAGACCAGTTCGCTGATTTCGTATGGCGGTGCGCGCGATCCGGTCACGGGCGAGACCTGGGGCGGCATCGTGCGCAACGGCGTGCATCTGCGCTATGCGCGCGATGTGGGCCGGGTCGGGCTGTTTGCCGATGTCGGCGCCGGCCTCTACACTGGCGACAACGTCAAGACAAATCGCGAGATCACGGTGCGCACCGGCTTCGACGTACCGGTCTATACCCAGCGTGACCAGCGCGTGTCGAGCGGACTGGTCGTCAACTACTGGCACTACTCCGACAACCAGCGCTTCTACACCTTTGGCCACGGCGGCTACTACAGCCCGCAACGCTACGTGTCGGTCGGCATTCCGCTGGACTGGACCGGCCGCTACGCCAAGTGGTCGTGGAGATTTCTGGGATCGGCGGGCTGGTCGTTCACCTACGAGAACGACGCGCCCTACTTTCCCACCCGCCCGGATCTCCAGGCGCTCAGCGGCAACGCCACCTATGGCGGCGGCTCTGGCGGCGGCTTCAGCTACACGCTCGGCGCTACGGTCGAATACACGTTCGCGCCGCACTGGGTGGTCGGCGCCGGTTTCTCGATCGACCGCTCACGTGATTACGCGCCTAACCGCGCCATGGCATGGCTGCGGTATCTGTTCGACAAACGGCAGATGCCGGTGCCGTTCCCGCCAACGCCGGTGCGGCCATATTCGGCATATTGAGTTTTGGGCCACTGATGAACGACGCCTCTCGCCAACCTGCCCAATCCGCACCCGCTCCGTTGCTGGCGCGGCTACAGACGCGCGCCACGCTCGCCATCGAGGGACTGCCCGCGGCGCTGGCAACGTTGACCGCCGGTCGCGCGCATGTCGTGTACGCCAGGCCGTCGCCCGCGCGCGATGCGCTGTTCTGGCAGACCGCCGCGTCGGCGCTGCGCGGCCCGGCCTCCGTGCTGTCGACGCGCAGCCCGGCGGAGATCGCCACGGCGCTGCGCGAGCATGGTCTCGATATCGATGTGAACCGCGCCCTGCACGCACGCGCCAACCTGTGCGCATTGCGTCCGCAACAAGGCCGCCCGGGCATCGACGTCCTGCTCGACGCGCTGCAGGCGCTGGTCGATCAATGCGGCGCGCGCGGCACGGCGTTCCTGATCGAAGGCGCGGAGGCGTTTTTCAGCTGGCACGACGCCACGGCGCTGGCCGTGGAGGGCGCGCGGCTGGGCGACTGGTGTGCGCAGGAACGCTGCAGCCTGCTGCTGGTCGTGACGCCGCCCACGCTGGAGCCGGGACAGGCGCCATCCGACCTGCATGGCTTTCACGGCCGCTTTGCCGGCGCGGTGCAGCTCTCGCAGCAACAAGGCCAATACACGTGGGAAGTCGCGTTCTGGCGTGACAACCAGGCCGTGGTGGCCGGCGAGGTGATCCGCCTGCGCTTTGCGCCGCAGGAACACCGCCTGATGGTAGCGTCCGATACTTTTAGCGATGCCATCGAGGAAGCCGGCATGCTCGCGCCCGACGAGAACCGCGTGATCGTCAGCCGCGAGGCGGTGCTGCGTGAGCGCCATATCCCGGAAGATTGGCGCGTGGTCGACAGCAACGAGGCGGCAGTCGCCACCGCGAGCAAGTCGGTTGCCGCGACAGTGATCCTCCATTACGCGGGCAGTCGAGACCTGGAAACGCTGGCCGGCCAGGTGCATCGCCTGCGCCGCACCGCGGGGCGCGCGCTCAAGATCGTGATCCGCGAAGACCGCGAGGCCATGCGGCAACACTACGAATTATTGATGCTCAATCTGGGCGCCAATGCCGTGATTGCACAGCGCACGCCGTTTGCGCGCATGCAGGCGATGATCGACGGCTTGCAAGGCCAGGTGTTCTCGCGGCCGATCCTTGCCGACTATCGCAATGCCTTGTCCGCCGTGCTGACCACCACGACCAGCGGCTATGTCACCGCATCCACCTTTATCGCGCTGGTGCGCGACGCGGTCGAGCGCAGCCGGATGATTCGGCTGCCGCATGTGTTGCTGCAACTGCCGTTGTTGCCCGAAAAGGCGCATATCGACGCACTGCGTGCTTGCCAGATGAACCGGGCAGGCGACCTTTGCACGGCCAGCAGCGACAGTCTCTACGCGTTCTTCTTCGCGTGCCGCATGGACGACGTCGACGCCGTATGCCAGCGCGTGTTCAAGCGACCCATGGCCGATCTGTTCCAGGGTGATCTGCGCAGTGGCGACAACGAATCGATCGCCGCCGTGCTGGGCCGCTTGGAGGCCGAGATCGCCGCATATCCACCGCCCGACTACAGCACCTGGCTGCCGTCGCCGGCCGCGCAGGAATCGTCCTCCCACATCGGCACCGGCGCCGACGCGGCCACAAAGCTCGACACCCCGCCGGGAGCCCCACCCGCGCCGCAGCCGGTATCGCCGCCCGTATCGCTGCCCTTGATCGCACCGCGCCGCGTCGGGCCACGCCCCGGGCCGCGCGCGCTACCCGAGCACCATCCCGTGCCGCTCAAACGACAGGACTGACGATGCCCATCTTTCTCGGCTACTTCGTTTGGGGACTGATCCTGGCCGCACCGCTGGCATGGCTGGCGTGGCGCTTCGACCTGCTGCGCTGGCTGCCGCGCTGGACCGCACCGCGCCCAAGGCGCGCGGTGCGCCTGCCGCCGCAGCTCGAAGCCCTGGTAATCCGCGGCAAGCGCCAGTCCAATGGCGGAGGCCCTCGATGAAAACCGTGGCAATCGTCTCCACCACGGGCGGCGCCGGCCGCACCACGCTGACCGCCGAGCTTGCGGCGCTGCTGGCGTGGCGAAAGCACGCGGTGCTGGCGCTGGAATGCGACCCGCGCAATGTGCTCGGCTTTCATTTCGGGCTGCGCGACATTCCCGCCGCCGGCCTCGGCAGCCATCTGCAGGAAAACCCTGGCGCCGCATGGGCCGGCACGGGCCAGCGCAGCGACGACGACGTGCTGTTCGTGCCATGGGGCGACGACACGGCCATCGGCGTGATGGAACGCCTGCCCGCCAACTGGCTCGCGCGGCGCATCGATCAGGTCGACCTGCCGGCACGCGCGGCGGTGCTGGTCGATACGCCGCCATGGCCGTCGGCAGGCGCCAACCAGGCCATCGATGCAGCCGACCTGGTGCTGGTGCTGACGCCCGCGCAACCGGAAACCTGCCTGACGCTGCGACGGCTGGTGGATGCGCTGGCGTCGCGCGGCAAGACGGTCCGCTACCTGGCCACGCGACTGATGCCGGCGCGGCAACTGCAGGTCGATATCGTTGCCATGCTGCAAGCCATGGTGGGGCAGGACATGCTGCCTTATCACGTGCACGAGGACAGCAGCGTCGCCGACGCCCTGGCGCGCAGCGAGAGTTTCTGCCGCAGCACGCCGCATTCGCAGACCGCGCACGATTTGAACGGGCTGGCGTCATGGCTGTCCGCGTGGCTGGAATCGAACGACACGCGCGCGGCTGACGGCGATCCAGGCGGGAGCCAGTCATGAACGCAATCGCAAGCGGATGGCGACAATGGACCACCGCGGCGCGCGCACGCATTGCGCGCCGGCTCGGCGTGCAGGCCGACACGGGGAGCGCGCCGCATTTCGGGGACTGGCTGCTGCGCCTGTTCTTCCGGCCGCCGCGCCCCGGCAAACGCGACATCCCCGCGGAATGGAGCGCGCTGATCTACCGCCGCGCGAAGCTCCGGCTCGGCATCGGCAAGCGCGCGCATAGCGGTACGTGGGTCTGGCGGCTGTTCGTGCGGCCGCCCAAGCCGCGCGTGCGCCTGGCGGCCGATCCGCGCAAGCAGCGGACCGAACAGGAACCTGCGCGCACGGGTTGGCTGCGCCGGGCGCTCGATCGCGTACTGGAGCCGCTGTGGCATCGCGTATCGCGCCTGCGGCACAAGATCGTGACGCGGCTGCCGCGGCCGAACTGGAATCGCGTGGGCTATGTATCGGAAGCGTTTTCGGCGCGCGTCGGAAGGATTCCGTTCGTGCTGCCGGTGTCGCTGGTGCTGGCCGCGATCGCGGTGGTGGCGGTCAGCACGACGCCGCTGCCGCTCAAGGAGCAGCTCACGCTGTTCGCCGTGGTGTGGATCGCGCTGGCCGTGGTGCGTCGCATTCCGGGACGGCTGGCGACGCTGACGATGATCGCCATTTCGACCCTGATGGCGGGCCGCTACATCTGGTGGCGATCCACGCAGACGCTGCAGTTTTCCACCGCGATCGAAGCGGCGGTTGGCTATGTGCTGTATGCCGCCGAAGTCTATACGTGGATCGTCCTGGCGCTGGGCTATCTGCAAACCGCGTGGCCGCTGCATCGCAAACCGAAGCCGCTGCCCGCCGATCCGCAACAATGGCCGACCGTGGACGTGTTCATACCGACCTACAACGAGTCGCTGAACGTGATCCAGCCCACGGTGTTCGCCGCACGCAGCATGGACTGGCCTGCCGACAAGCTGCGCGTGTACATCCTCGACGACGGTCGCCGCGCACACATCCGCGAATTCGCCGAAGCGGCTGGCGTGGGCTACCTGACGCGCACCGACAATCGGCACGCCAAGGCCGGCAACATCAACGCCGCATTGCCTAAGACTGGCGGCGACTATATCGCCATCTTCGACTGCGACCACATCCCCACACGCTCATTCCTGCAGATGACGATGGGCGAATTCCTGGCCGATCCGAAGTGCGCGCTGGTGCAGACGCCGCACCATTTTTTCTCGCCCGATCCGTTCGAGCGAAATTTCGATACGTTCCGGCGCGTGCCCAACGAAGGCAGCCTGTTCTACGGGCTGATCCAGGACGGCAACGATTTCTGGAACGCCACGTTCTTCTGCGGCTCGTGCGCGGTCATCAAGCGCGAGCCGCTGCTCGAAATCGGCGGCATTGCCGTGGAAACCGTCACCGAGGACGCACACACCGCACTGAAGCTGCACCGGCTGGGCTACAACAGCGCCTACCTGCGCACCGTGCAGGCGGCGGGACTGGCCACGGAAAGCCTGTCCGGCCATATCGGCCAGCGCATTCGCTGGGCGCGCGGGATGGCGCAGATCTTCCGGCTCGACAACCCGATGTTCGGCCGTGGGCTGAAGTTTTTCCAGCGGCTTTGCTACAGCAACGCCATGCTGCACTTCTTCTACGGCATTCCGCGGCTGATCTTCCTGACCATGCCGATCGCGTACCTGTATTTCGGGCTGCATGTGATCAACACCTCCGCGCTGCTGATCACGGCCTATGTGGTGCCTTACCTGCTGATCGCCAACATCACCAATTCGCGGCTGCAGGGCCGCTTCCGGCATTCGTTCTGGGCAGAGGTCTACGAATCGGTGCTGGCCTGGTATATCGTGCTGCCCACCACCGTGGCGTTCATTAATCCGCGCGCGGGCAAGTTCAACGTGACGGCCAAGGGCGGGCAGATTGCCGAGGATTACCTGGACTGGACCATCTCCAAGCCCTACCTGGTGCTGCTGGGGCTGAACGTTATCGGCCTGGGCTGCGGTATCGCGCGCCTGCTGTTCTGGGGCACCGAGGAGCCGGCCACGGTGCTGATGAACATGGCCTGGGCGTTGTTCAACCTGATCATGCTGGGCGCGGCGGTGGGCGTGGCGCGCGAGGCGCGGCAGGTGCGCGTGTCGCACCGGATTCCGATGCGCGTGCCCGCCACGCTGTTGCTGCCCGACGGCCGCACGCTCGCGTGCAAGACGGAAAATTATTCGATGGGCGGACTGGGCGTGGTATTGCCGATCGATGTGCCATTGCCCGAAGGCGCGCGGGTTGGCCTGTGCCTTTCGCGCGGTCCGCGCACCTATCACTTCCCGGCGGTGGTCACGCGCCACGTCAATCGCCATCTCGGAGTTCGCATGGACAACCTGACCATCGAGCGTGAAACGCAGTTGATCCAGTGCACCTTCGGCCGGGCCGACGCATGGATCGACTGGCTCGACGACGAACGCGTGGACGCGCCGCTGCGCAGCCTCAAGGAAGTGATCGAAATGGGCTACCAGGGCTTGCTGCGCCTGTACGACGCGCTGATGGACGCCGTGGATCTGGTCGTCGCGCGGCGCCGCTCGCGCATGCCCTGACTGCGACCGAATCCGCCTGTATCGAGACGACATGGGACTCTGGAATCTCTACTTCCTCACCAAGCTGTACTTGTTCCATACCGGGCAGATGAAGCCGGTTTGGATCCTCAACATCGCCCTCGCGCTGCTGTTGGTGGCGCCGATGGAATCGCGTCCGCTGCGGGTGATCCGGCAAATCCTGGCGATTGGCGTTGGCGCCGCGCTGGCGTGGCGCGAATCGACGCTGCCGCCGTTCGAGCGCGTGATCTCCCAGTTTTCCAATATCAGCGAGTTCACGCCCGCCTATCTGGTCGAATTGCTGCAACGCCTGGTGTCGATCCAGATGGTGGTGGCCGCGCTGCTGGTGCTGGGCGTCTATCTGCTGGTGAATCGCTGGCTGCGTACCACGACGTTCGTGCTGATCGCGTTGCTGGCCATGCCGTTCTGGTATGGGCTCGGGATTGGCACGCGCGGCGCTAGCGCGGCGGATGTGGCGCGCGCCGCGGACAGCCCGCGCGCGGACATCAACGCCACCAACAACTACGACGCCATCCTGGCAGCGTTCCGGCAACAGGAGGCGTCGCGCAGCGTCACTGTGGCGCCGTTGACGGCAAGCCCCGATGCCCAGTTCGACGTCATCCTGCTGCATATCTGCTCGCTGTCGTGGGACGACCTCGATGCGGCCAAGAGCCTGAATCACCCGTTGCTGTCGCGTTTCGATTACCTGTTCAAGAATTTCAGCTCGGCGGCCAGCTACAGCGGTCCGGCCGCGATCCGCGTGCTGCGCGGCGCGTGCGGACAGGAAGAACACAAGGCGCTGTACGATCCGGCGCCGGCCGAATGCCATATCTTTGCCGATCTGGCCCAGGCAGGTTTCACGCCGCATGTCCTGATGAACCACGATGGCCGGTTCGACAATTTCCGCTCGATTGTAGAAAGGGAAATGGGCGTGGACGGCCTGCATCCCGAGCCGACCGACGGCGTGCCTGTGGCGATGCGGTCGTTCGACAATTCCCCGGTGCTGGGCGATTTCGACACCTTCGATCACTGGTATCGGCAACGCCTGGCGCAGGCCGACAAGAAGCCGGTGGCGCTGTACTACAACACGGTGACGCTGCACGACGGCAACCGCCTGCCCGGCAAGCGCCTGACCAGCCTGGAATCGTATCCGTTGCGGCTCAAGAGCCTGCTCGACGATGTCGACAGCATCATCGACACCATCGCCAAATCCGGCCGCAAGGCCGTGGTGGTCTTCGTGCCCGAGCATGGCGCGGCACTGCGTGGCGACAAGAACCAGATCTCCGGCCTGCGCGAAATTCCCACGCCCAATATCATCCATGTGCCGGTGGGCGTGAAGCTGGTAGGCCTGCCGAGCAGCGAGACGCCGCAGCCGGTGACCATCGACGCGCCCATGAGCTTCCTGGGACTGTCGCAACTGGTGTTCAACCTGGTCGCCGACAGCCCGTTCCGGCAAGGCGCGCCCGCGCTGTCGCAATACGCGGCGGACCTGCCGCAGACCCAGATGGTGGGCGAGAACGAAGCCACGGTCACGATGAAACGCACCGAGGGCTACGTGATCCACACCCCGGACGGTGTCTGGGTCGAACAAAAATAGGCATCGTCATGGCCAAGCCAATCACCTCGCGCAAGGCGGCCATCGCCTACAACGACATCGACGCGCTGGCGCAACAAGTCAGTGGCTTTGACGGCAGTCACTACTTCGACCAGCAGGGTGAAGTGGAAACGCGCCAGGCGGCGCAGCGCTGGCCGCTGCTGGCGCGCACGATGGGCTTGCAGTTGCGCGAGGACGGCGCGGCGCTGGCCGCCACGGACAACGCCGCGCCTGCGCGCACGGCCGACCGGGAGCCGTGAGGGCGGCGTACACACCCGGCCGGAACGCTAATGCCGCCACCCCTCGCGAGTAGGGCCTTAGCCGTTGATTTGCAAGGGAATTCGTCACGGATTCGACATAAAGCGTGCCTAGACTCTGGGCCACTTTCCAATTCCCTGCTCTCCTCGTCATGTCCGGCTTTCTGGTGGATCCTTCCGCTGCCCGACCACGCTTCCGGCAGCCATGCGCAGAGGATCTGGCCGTGCCTACGCCTTCGGTCACCACGGACCATTCCAACCAGGACGTGCTGGAAGTCTTCGCGATGCATCGCGAGCTGGCCTGCCTGCCGGTCACCGAGCAAGGCAGGCCCATCGGCTTGATCAACCGGTCGATTTTCCTGTCGCAGATGAGCAAGCCGTATCACCGCGAGCTCTACAACCGCAAAAGCTGCATCGCCTTCATGGACAAGGAGCCGCTGGTGGTGGACGCGTCGATGAGCATCGATGCGCTGACCTTTCGCACCGTCGAGTACGGCGAAAAGGCGCTGGCTGATGGCTTCATCATCGCGCGCGACGGCCAGTACATCGGCCTGGGCCAGGGCCTTCAACTGATGCGCGTGGTGGCCGACATGCAGGCCGAGCGCAATCGTCAGATCATGCACAGCATCGACTACGCCAGCACGATCCAGCGCGCGATGCTGCGCACGTCGCGCGAATCGCTGGCGGCCACGCTGCCCGACGCCGCGCTGGTGTGGGAGCCGCGCGACGTGGTGGGTGGCGATTTCTATCACTTCGCCGCGTACCCGGACGGCTGGTTCGCCGCGCTGGCCGACTGCACCGGGCATGGCGTGCCAGGCGCATTCATGACGCTGATCGCGTCGTCGCTGCTGACGCAGGCGCTGGAACAACTGGGCCCGCGCGATCCCGGCGCGCTGCTGATGGCGGTCAATCGCGGCATCAAACAGATGCTGGCGCAGAATGACCGCGAGCCGCGCCAGGTGCTGGACGCCTCGGCGTCGGACGACGGCATGGACGCCGCATTCTTCTGGTTCGACAACGGTACCGGCGCGCTGACGTTTGCCGGCGCGAAATCGTCGCTGTTCGTGCTGCAGGCCGACCCCGCCGACACCGAGGGCGAGATCATCAACGGCGCCCGCATGGGTGTGGGCTATGTCGACACGGCCATGGATTTTGCGTGGGAAAACCGCACCGTGCCGACCCGCTCCGGAACGCTCGTGTTCGTCACCACCGACGGCTTGATCGACCAGATCGGCGGCCCTCGCGAGATCGCGTTCGGCAAGCGCCGCATGCGTGAAGCGATTTGCGCCCAGCGCCACGTGTCGGCCGCGCAGATCGGCGAAGCCGTGCTCGATGCGCATCGCGCGTGGCAAGGCGCGCAGCGCCGCCGCGACGACCTGACCTTCTTCTGTTTCCGCGCGCAATGAACCTCGCCGCATCGCGCCAGACCGCACCGCACATGACCGCCGCCTACTCGATTGACAAGGAATATGAGCCGTTCTTCCAGATGGCTCGGGAACGCAACGTGATCTTCTACTACGTCGGCTATTTTTCGCAGAACATCATTGCCGCCATGTCCGATGCGGTGCGCCTGCAACTCACCGTGAGCGGCGTGGATGGCACCACGCGGCGCAAGCTGTTTTCGTCGTTCGTGGAAATGGCGCAGAACATCGTGCACTATTCGTCCGATTCCCTCACGTCGCCCTCGCAGCCGGACGGCCAGTTGCGGCACGGATCGGTCTGCATCAGCATGGTGGACGAACACTATCGCCTGATGTGCTCGAACCCGGTTTCCTCGGCGCGCGTCGAACAATTGCGCGGCACGCTGGAGAAAGTCCGCACCATGACGCTGGACGAAATCAAGCGCGCGTACAAGGAAACACTGCGCGCCGACGCACCCGAAGGCAGCAAGGGCGCGGGGCTTGGCATCCTGACGATGGCACGCGATGCCAGCGCGCCCCTGGAGTACAACTTTCAGCCGATCGATACGGATCCGGTCTCGACGATGTTCCAGTTGGTCGCCACCATCTGATCCGCCGATCGCACAGAGCCAGACATGGAAAACCTGTTTATCGCCGCCACGCCAAGCTCGCCCGAGTTGAGCTTCGACTTCGCGCGGCACACGCTTTCGCTCAAGGGCGAGTCCTACCCCGAAAACGCCGCGGTCTTTTACGGCGAAGCGCTCGGCCGGCTGCGCAAGTACCTGGCCGAGTGCGACGACATGGACATCACCGTGAACGTTGCGCTGACCTATTTCAACAGCTCCAGCACCAAGATGCTGTTCAGCATGTTCGACGCGCTGAACGAAGCGGCCGAGAACGGCAATCGCGTGACGCTGCACTGGTTCCACGACGAAGACGACGACACGATCCTGGAATTCGGCCAGGAACTGCACGACGACTTTCCCGCCATCGACTTTGTCGACGAAATCACCACCAGCAGTTGAACGCGCCGCGCGAAGTGCCTCCTGCCGCAGCCATGTCGGAACCTGACCTGTTCGAATCGGAGAACAGCGTGCTGGCGCATGCCAAGGCCGTGTTCTGCGACGTCGACGCCGGCGAGGACGCCTACCGGCATACGCTCGGTCAACTGATCAGCTATTACGAACGACTGATGCGCGAAACGCGGCGGCTGATCCGACGCAGCGACCGCGAAGAGCTGGAAATGAACCGGCTCAACCATCGGCTGCAGGAACTGGCGCAGGAACTCGAATATCGCGCCACGCATGACACGCTGACCGGTGCGCTGAACCGCGGCGCCGTGATCGACCGCGCCACCGCTGCGCTGGCGCGCGGCAGCCTCGCGTTGATCGTGCTGGACATCGACCATTTCAAGCGACTGAACGACGATTTCGGCCATCCGGTCGGCGATGCGGTGATCTGCGGCGTGACGGCGTGCCTGAAGGATACGGTCTGCGCCGAAGGCGTGATCGGCCGCGTGGGCGGGGAAGAATTCGCCGCCCTGCTGCCCGACTTCATGATCGACGAGGCCATCGCACTGGCCGAACGCATGCGCGAGGCCATCGCCGCATACCGCTTCCCGTCACCTGTGAACCGCCAGGTCACGGCCAGTTTCGGCGTGAGCTGGTCGCCGCAGGGCCGCACCTTCGAACATGCCTACGGCCGCGCCGACGAAGCGCTTTACGAAGCCAAGCGCAGCGGCCGCAATCGCGTGACCCGCGCCATCCTGGGCTAGCGCCCGATCCTCTCGGGGTGCGTGGCGTAGTACGCCAGCACCAGCGACGCGGTAAACGCCATGCCGGCGATCGTGAAGGCCAGCAGCGTCGGCAAGGCAATGCCCCGTTTTTCATTCGACATGCGCGTCTCTCCCGTTGTGCGAACACCTACGCTGCATGGTAGTGGACGATCGCCAAGATTGCGAATCGCGATGCGGACCCGGCAGGCTTCGGCGCGCGACGGTGCGCACTGCCTCGCGGGCCATCGACGCCTATCCCTATGGCGACACAGGTGCACGCGACACCGCGGTCGCCCCGGTGGTGGGCGCCAGGACCTGTACGGCGTCCCGTGGCTCGGCGGCCTGATCGGGCGACATACGCGGCGGTTCTGGCGCGGGCGGCAGCAGATGATTCACCTGGCGCGACATGCAGCCAGTGAGCATCAGCAACATCAGTAAACCCACAAGCTTGCGTGGCAGCATGTTTCGACCTCCAAGGCGACGTCGTGAAAGCGCTCCCCCGGAAATCGTTATAGATGCATGCCACCACGTCGGCAACGGAACTTGCTGTCTGCCCGATGCAGCGCCGGCCCCGATTTTTCCGCTTCACCTCCGCCTCTGGACACCCGAAATGACTCTGCTATAATCGCGGACTTCCCGGAGAGATGGATGAGTGGTTTAAGTCGCACGCCTGGAAAGCGTGTATAGGTTAATAGCCTATCGGGGGTTCGAATCCCCCTCTCTCCGCCAGGACACCCATAAGAAAGCCCCACAAGTTGCACAAACTTGCGGGGCTTTTCTTTTTGGCCCGACGCGCGGCCAGGGGGTGGGCCACACGACATGCGCGGGGCCGATCCTTTCAGGAGCCGCCACATGATCGAGTACGTCTACAAGCTTGATGTCCGAGACCCTTCCGTAATCCTCAAAGAAGGATTTTCCGGCGGGGCTACCAGCCACCTTGATCCACGGATCTACGGCAGCCAGACGATCCAGGCATGCCGGTCAGTGCTCGGACTCATTTCGTTCGGACTGGAGCGGATCAATGGCCGAAGCGGCGAGCGCGTCGAGCGTCCGCAATATCTTCCGCCGCGCCTTCGGCCCATCGGCAACGGGGTCCTTTACGCTTACCGTATCGACATTCGCGGCCTCGAACACATCGAAGTCACGCCCGAACTTGGCTTCTCATATCCGACGACGCTGAACCACGCGGGGCACTTCAGTAACGGCGAGGACATCCGGCAACTGAACTATTGCTCGCCGCTGATTCCCGCGTTCCGCGGCCAGCGCGAGCCGTTTCGCGACATGGGCCGCGAAGCGAAGGTGTATCTGAAGGCGGCCCGCCACGCGCTGCGGCGCGCGAGGTATATCGAGGAAGTGGTGGTGCGCGGGCCGATTGCGCCGCGCCGCATCCAGCTGTATCAGGTGCTGCCCGCCGCACCGGTCGGCCAACGTGTCGCCAACCGCTAGTGCACTGTCAGCCCTTGCGAAGATAGTTGACCAGCCGGTCGATCACCGGGGCGTTGCGCGGCGTGATCAGGCTGACCAGGATCGCCGCCGCGAATCCGGCCGGCACGCCGAACGCGCCCGAAGCGATCGGATCCACGCCAAACCAGCGGTCGCCAAAAATGCCGGTCATCCTGGTAAAGAACGGGTAGTTGACGAAGATGTAATAGACCGCCACGCCGAGTCCGGTGGCCATGCCGGCGACCGCGCCCGCCGCGGTGGTCCGCCGCCAGAAGATCGCCAGCACCAGCACCGGAAAAAAACTTGAAGCCGCCAGCGAGAACGCCGCGCCGACCAGGAACAGGATGTTGCCCGGCCGCAGCGACGTCACATAAGACGCAAACAGCGCCACGCCAAGCAGCACGATCTTCGCGGTGGTAACGCGGCGCTGATGGCTGGCCTGACGATCGATCATGTGATAGTAGACGTCGTGCGACAGCGCATTGGCGATGGTCAGCAGCAAGCCATCGGCGGTCGACAGTGCGGCGGCCAGCGCGCCCGCCGCGACAAGGCCCGAGATCACATACGGCAAACCCGCGATCTCCGGCGCGGCAAGCACGATCATGTCGGGCTGGATCAGAATTTCCGCCCACTGCACGATGCCGTCGGCATTCATGTCCCGGATCCCGAACACCGGCGGATCGACCTTGCGCCATTGCACCACCCATTGCGGTAACTCCGCGTACGGGATGCCGACCAGATGCTGGAAGAATTCCACCTTGACCAGCGCAGCCAGCGTGGGCGCCGATACGTAGAGCAGCGCAATACAGAACACGGCCCACGCTACCGAATTGCGCGTCTCCTTGACCGACGGCGTGGTGTAGAGCCGCGTCAGGATGTGCGGCAGGCTGGCGGTGCCAACCATTAAGCAGAACACCAGCAGCACGAAATTAAGACGCCGCGTCTTGCGCTCCTGTTCCGATGCGGCGGGATAGGGTTCGGTGGACGACGTCGAAGGCTGGCTGCGCGCCAGCGCATGCTCGCGCGCCTGGCTCCACTGCTGCTGCGCGTCCGCCGCATCGGTCGGAAAGGCCTGCCGTTCGCGCTCGACGGCCTTGATCTCGCGTAGCGGCGCATTGCGCGCGCGCAGTTCCTGCAGCCGCGCGTCCAGTGCCGCCCGCTCTTCGTGGAACGACTGCGGCAGACGGGCGATGCGATCCTGCAGGTCGATTGCCTGCTGGCGGAATATCTCGCGCACCTGCTGCTCGGCCGGATCGCGATCGATACGCTTTTCCTCGGCGTCGATCTGCCTGAGAAGCCCGCCGTAGCTCACCTGTGGCACCACCTGCTGATGATGCTTCCATGCGATCAGAGACACGGCCAGCAAAAACGCCACGATCAGCATGATGTACTGCGCCACCTGGGTCCACGTCACCGCGCGCATGCCGCCCAGGAACGAGCAGACCAGGATGCCGGCGAGCCCGAAGAACACGCCGACGGCAAACTCGACGCCGATAAAGCGTGTGACGATCAGCCCGACGCCCTGGATCTGCGCCACGAGGTAGACGAATGAACACAGCGACGCGGCCAGCACCGCGATGGCCCGCACGGGAATATTTCCGCCCGGCTTGCCGTTGCCGTAGCGCGCGGCCAGAAAATCGGGAATCGTATAGCCGCCGTACTTGCGCAGGTATGGCGCCAGCAGGAACGCCACCAGGCAATAGCCGCCGGTCCATCCCATCACGTAGGCCAGCCCCTCGTAGCCCGACGCGAAGATGATGCCGGCCAGGCCGATGAAGGACGCGGCGCTCATCCAGTCCGCGGCGATCGCCATGCCGTTGAACATCGCCGGCACGCGCCGGCCCGCCACGTAGTACTCGCTCAGGTCCGAGGTGCGGCAAATCAGCCCGATGCAGGCGTAGATCGCGATCGTGACAAACAGGAAGACATAGCCGAGCCACAGCGCATCCGCGTTCGAACGCTCCAGCAGCGCCATCATGCCGACGAAGCCGAACAGCCCGAGCGTGAACAGGCCGTAATAAAGCATCAGCCGTCGGCCAAAGCGCGACTGGGTGTCAGCCATCAGAAAAAGGAGTCATCGAGCAGACAAATGTGCCCGCGCCGGACAACGCCGGGGCGGGCACAACGGTTGTCACGCAAGCGCCAAGCGCGCATGACCGGTGGATTACTGCGCTTGCTTCAGTTGGTCGAGGATGGCCGGATTCTCCAGCGTCGAGGTGTCCTGCGTGATCTCCTCGCCCTTGGCCAGCGACCGCAGCAGGCGACGCATGATCTTGCCGGAGCGCGTCTTGGGCAGGTTGTCGCCAAAGCGGATGTCCTTGGGCTTGGCGATCGGGCCGATTTCTTTGCCCACCCAGTTGCGCAGTTCGGCGGCAATCTTTACGGCCTCTTCGCCGGTCGGACGCGAGCGTTTGAGCACCACGAATGCGCAAATCGCTTCGCCGGTCGTGTCGTCGGGACGACCAACCACGGCGGCCTCGGCGACGATCGGGTTGGACACCAGCGCCGATTCGATTTCCATCGTACCCATGCGGTGGCCCGACACGTTCAGCACGTCGTCGATGCGACCCATGATCGTGAAGTAGCCGGTGTCCTTGTCACGGATCGAACCGTCGCCGGCCAGATACAGCGTGCCGCCCAGTTCCTCGGGGAAATAGCTCTTCTTGAAGCGCTCCGGATCGCCCCAGATGGTGCGGATCATCGACGGCCACGGACGCTTGATCACCAGAATGCCACCGCTGCCATTGGGCACGTCCTGGCCGGTTTCATCGACGATGGCCGCCATGATGCCCGGCAACGGCAGCGTGCACGAGCCCGGCACCAGCGGCGTGGCGCCCGGCAGCGGCGTGATCACGTGGCCGCCGGTTTCGGTTTGCCAGAAGGTATCGACGATCGGGCAGCGTTCCTGGCCGATGTTCTTGTAGTACCACATCCACGCTTCCGGATTGATCGGCTCGCCAACCGTTCCCAGCAGACGCAGGCTCGACAGGTCGTACTGCTTCGGGTGGATCTTCTCGTCGGCCTCGGCAGCCTTGATCAGCGAACGGATCGCAGTTGGCGCGGTGTAGAAGATGCTGACCTTGTGGCGCTGGATCATGTCCCAGAAGCGGCCCGCGTTCGGGAAAGTCGGCACGCCTTCGAACACGACCTGCGTGGCGCCGGCGGCCAGCGGCCCGTACGAGATGTAGGTGTGGCCGGTCACCCAGCCGATGTCGGCGGTGCACCAGAACATGTCGTCGGGCTTGATGTCGAACGTCCAGCGCATCGTCATCAACGCCCACAGCAGGTAGCCGCCGGTGCTGTGCTGCACGCCCTTGGGCTTGCCGGTCGAACCCGACGTGTAGAGCACGAACAGCGGATGCTCGGCGCTTACCGGCTCGGCCTCGCAGTGATCGGGCTGGCCGGCGGCGACATCTTCCATATAGCGATCGCGGCCCTCGGTCCAGTTCACCTTGCCGCCAGTGCGGCGATAGACCACCACATGCTTGACAGCCTCGCAGCCCCCCAGTGCAAGCGCTTCGTCCGCAATCGCCTTGAGCGGCAGTGCCTTGCCGCCGCGCATCTGCTCGTCGGCGGTGATCAGCGCCACGGCACCGACGTCGACCAGGCGCTCCTGCAGCGACTTGGCGGAAAAGCCGCCGAACACGACCGAATGGGTCGCGCCGATCCGCGCGCAGGCCTGCATCGCCACCACGCCCTCCACGGACATCGGCATGTAGATGACAACGCGGTCGCCCTTCTTGATGCCGAGCGCCTTCAGGCCGTTTGCAAAGCGGCTGACCTTGGCCAGCAGATCCTTGTAGGTGACGTGCGAAACGCTGCCGTCGTCGGCTTCGAAAACAATCGCGGTCTTGTCGCCAAGGCCCTTCTCGATATTGCGTTCGAGGCAATTGTGGGACGCATTGAGTTCGCCGTCCTCGAACCATTTGTAGAACGGCGCGTTGCTTTCATCGAGCACCTTCGTGAACGGCTTGTGCCAGTGCAGCAGCTCGCGGGCATGGCGCGCCCAGAAGCCCTCGTAGTCCTTGGTGGCCTCGTCGCACAGGGCGTTGTAGGCCTCCATGCTCGGAATGGCGGCGTTCTTCGCGAACGACTCAGGGGGATTGAAAACGCGATGCTCCTGCATCACCGACTCGATGGCGGACATGGGTGTCTCCTGTTTGGCTTTGACTGCTTTGCGTGCAAGGTACGCCCGGCGCCTTACTTAAACCTGACGGTCCAACCCGACGATCATGACTGACAGGGCAGCCGATGCCGCAGTCATGCTGCGTCGCAACAGATCCGTCGAGAGGTCGACCGCGGCGGGCAAGCGGGGGCGCAAGTGCAGTCGGCTCTACTAAGTTAGCACAGCTATAATGCGCCGGTCGCGAATACCCGAACAGCGCGCACGCCCATTCATCGCGCCTGTCGCGTTGTCCCATTCCTTTCCTGCCACACCACCCTTGCCGATCCACGCGCTCCTACTGATTGCCGCCATGGCCCTCGTCGGCAGCAATGTCGGACTGGGCAAATCGATCATCGCCGAAGTGCCGGTGCTGCTGTTCGCGCTGCTGCGCTTCCTGGTGGCCATCGTGTGCCTGTCGCCGTGGTATCGGCCCGCCCGTATGCGCCAGGTATCGCGCGGCGAATGGCTCAACCTGTTCCTGATGGCGTTCTTCGGCACCTTCATGTTCACGCTGCTGATGCTGGGCGGCGTGCGGCTGACCAGTGCGATGGCCGCCGGCGTGATCACGAGCACTATCCCGGCCACCGTGGCGATCCTGTCGTGGCTATGGCTGCGCGAACGCCTGTCCAGACGGACAGTGTTTTCGGTATTGCTGGCGGTGGCCGGCATTGCGGTCCTGAACATTGCGCGCGGTGGCGATCATGGCGCGCCGCAAGGCACCGCCAGCAACCAGGCGCTGATGGGCAACCTGATGATCCTGGGCGCGGTGTTATGCGAGTCGATCTACGTGATCCTGTCGCGCCGGTTGTCGCAGACGCTTGCCGCGATCGAAATCTGCGCATACACGCATCTGATCGGCGGCGCATTGATGCTGCCGCTGGGCATCGTGCCGCTGCTGACATTCGATTTCGCCGGCGTGGGCTTGACCACCTGGGCACTGCTGCTGTGGTACGCGTTGTCGGCCAGCATCTTCTCTTTCTGGCTCTGGATGAAGGGCATCCGCCATGTGCCCGCGCAGTTGGCTGGCGTGTTCACGGCAGTGTTGCCGGTGGCCGCGGCCGGATACGGCATCGCGGTGCTGGGCGAGCGGCCCGGCTGGGCTCACGGCGTGGCCCTCGGTTGCGTGTTGGGCGGCATCGCGCTGGCCAGCTGGCCCGGACCGATCGCGCGCCGCGCGCTGGGCGACCAGTCGGTACGGTGACGAACCGTTACCAGGCGGCGCCGCCGGGTGTTATCGGACGCACGGTACAATCGAACCCCACTTCGATTGTCTTAGGACATTACCAATTCCCGCGTCCCATCCCATGGCAGACACTCCCAACCGACCGCTTCGTCCAATTCCCCGCATTATCTTCGCTTCGCGCTGGCTGCAACTGCCGCTATATCTTGGCCTGATCGTCGCGCAAGGCGTCTACGTCTATCACTTCCTGGTCGAGGTCTGGCACCTGCTGTCGCACGTCACGTCCTTCGACGAGACCAAGATCATGCTGGTGGTGCTGGGGCTGATCGACGTGGTGATGATTTCGAACCTGCTGATCATGGTGATCGTGGGCGGCTACGAGACCTTCGTGTCGCGGCTCGGCATCGACAATCATCCCGACGAGCCCGAATGGCTCGACCACGTCAACGCCGGCGTGCTGAAGGTAAAACTTTCGATGGCGCTGATCGGCATCTCGTCGATCCACCTGCTCAAGACGTTTATCGACGCCGAGCAGCGCAGCTCGCATACGATCATGTGGCAGGTGATCATCCACGTCGCGTTCCTGCTCTCGGCGCTGGCGATGGCCTGGGTGGACCGCATGGTGTCGCATCCGCACCCGGCGGGCGCGTCCGGCGGCGTGCCCGGCGCGCCGCAAAACGCACACTGACTTCGCGACTGGCGGGGCGAGGGCTGCCACCGCCGCAATACCCGACCAAATGTGTCGACGGCTGTATGCATTGCAACAGCCGTCGCCGCCACGGTGTATCATCCCGGGCTGTGTTTCACCGCTGCCCTCCCCCCACAAAATGACAGTCATCAAGCAAGAAGACCTCATCCAGAGCGTCGCCGATTCCCTGCAGTACATCAGCTATTACCACCCGATGGACTACATCACCAGCCTGGGCCGCGCCTACGAGCTGGAGCAGAGTCCGGCCGCCAAGGACGCGATTGCACAGATCCTGACCAACAGCCGCATGTGCGCCGAAGGCAAGCGCCCGCTGTGCCAGGACACCGGCATCGTCACGGTCTTCGTCAAGGTGGGGATGGACGTGCGCTGGGATGGCGCCACGATGGGCCTGACCGAGATGATCAACGAAGGCGTGCGCCGCGGTTACACGCACCCGGACAACGTGCTGCGCGCATCGATCGTCAGCCCGCCGGAAGGCGCCCGCAAGAACACCAAGGACAACACGCCGGCCGTGATCCACTACGAAGTGGTGCCGGGCAACACGGTGGACATCCAGGTGGCGGCCAAGGGCGGCGGTTCGGAGAACAAGTCGAAGTTCGTGATGCTGAACCCGTCCGACTCGATCGTCGACTGGGTGCTGAAGACCGTGCCGACGATGGGCGCCGGCTGGTGCCCGCCGGGCATGCTCGGCATCGGCATTGGCGGCACCGCCGAAAAGGCAATGGTGATGGCCAAGGAATCGCTGATGGAATCCATCGACATCCAGGACATCATCGCGCGCGGCCCGAAGGACTGGATCGAGGAACTGCGCGTCGAACTGTATGAAAAGGTGAATGCGCTCGGCATCGGCGCGCAGGGCCTGGGCGGCCTGGCCACCGTGCTCGACGTCAAGATCATGGCGTCGCCGACGCACGCGGCTTCCAAGCCCGTGGCGATGATCCCGAACTGCGCGGCCACCCGCCACGTTCACTTCACGCTGGACGGCAGCGGCCCGGCCAAGCTGGAAGCGCCGGATCTGTCGGCATGGCCGAAGGTGGAATGGGCGCCGAACACGGAAACCTCGAAGCGCGTCGATCTCAACACGCTGACGCCCGAGGAAGTCGCCTCGTGGACGCCGGGCCAGACGCTGCTGCTCAACGGCAAGATGCTGACCGGCCGCGACGCCGCGCACAAGCGCATCGCCGACATGCTGGCCAAGGGCGAAAAGCTGCCCATCGATTTCACCAACCGCGTGATCTACTACGTCGGCCCGGTCGATCCGGTGCGCGACGAGGTAGTCGGCCCGGCCGGCCCGACGACGGCGACCCGCATGGACAAGTTCACGGAAACGATGCTCTCGCAGACCGGCCTGATCGCGATGATCGGCAAGGCCGAGCGCGGCCCCGTGGCGATCGAATCGATCCAGAAGCACAAGTCGGCCTACCTGATGGCCGTGGGTGGCGCCGCCTACCTGGTGTCGAAGGCGATTCGCGGCGCCAAGGTGCTGGCGTTTGAAGACCTCGGCATGGAAGCGATCTACGAATTCGACGTCAAGGACATGCCCGTGACGGTGGCCGTGGATAGTTCGGGTACGTCGGTGCACAAGACCGGCCCTGCCGAATGGCAGGCGAAGATCGGCAAGATTCCGGTCGCAACGGCCTGATCGACCGGTAGTCTTTTACCCTCGGAAGCCGGACAATTGCTGTCCGGCTTTTTTACGCGCGCGATTTCGTGGACTCTTCTCCTGTCGGCATTTTCGATTCCGGTCTTGGCGGCCTCTCGGTCCTGCGCGAAGTGCGCGCGCTGCTGCCGCATGAGCCGCTGATCTACCTTGCCGATTCTCGCTACGCCCCCTACGGCGACAAGCCCGAGCGGTTCGTGACGGCGCGCACCTTGCAAGTGTGCCGATGGCTCGTCGCGCAGGGGTGCAAGGCGCTGGTGATTGCCTGCAACACGGCCACGATGCATGCCGTGCAGGCGCTGCGCAGCGAATTGAACGTGCCGGTCATCGGCGTCGAACCGGGATTGAAGCCCGCGGCGGCGATCAGTCGCAGCAAGGTGGTAGGTGTGCTGGCCACCGCCAACACCCTGAAAAGCGAGAAGTTCTCTCGTCTGCTGGCGACGCTCGCGCCGGAAAGCCGCTACCTGTGCGCGGCGGGCCACGGGCTGGTTGCGCTGATCGAGCAAGGCGACGTGTCCAGTCCGGCCATTCGCGAAAAACTCGACGCCTATCTTGGGCCCATGCTCGAAGCCGGCGCCGACACATTGGTGCTTGGCTGCACGCACTACCCGTTCCTGTCGGCCACGATTCGCGAGATGGTCGGGGACAGGCTGACACTGATCGACACGGGCGCCGCAATTGCGCGACAACTGGCGCGCAAGCTGGCCGAATTCGATATGGCGGCCGATCCTTCCAACGCGGCCGGCATTCGCTATCTGTCGACGAAGGACGCGGCACATCTGCACGAGATGGCCGCGGCGCTGCTGCAGGTCGAGGCCCGTGCCGAAACCGTGGTCATCGAACCCGCACCCGCGCTGGACGACGGACCGCTTACTGCGTGAAGCCGACGGGCTTGTGATGCCGCACGTCCGGCTTCACGGCGTGCTCCTGCCGCAATTGCGCCAGGAATTCATCGGGCGTCAGCGCTTCGCCAAGCACCACGGACTGTCGCTTGACGGTGGCGAAGTCTCCGGGCGTCAGGCAATCCATCGCATCGAGATCGCGGCGAATCGCGTCGGTCATGCGGGTGTCGTCGCCATCGAGCGCCTCGTCGACGAACATCGCCACGCGCTGCGCAGGCTTGAGCGGCAGGAAGCGGATCTTGAAGGAAAAGCGCCGCAGCGCCGCTTCGTCGATCCGCTCGAACAGATTCGTCGTGCAGACGAAAATGCCGTTGAAACGCTCCATGCCCTGCAGCATCTCGTTGACTTCGGACACTTCGTAATTGCGCACGGCCTGCTGGCGGCTCTGCATGAAACTGTCGGCCTCGTCGAGCAGCAACACCGCGCCATCTTCCTCGGCGCGCGCGAACATCGCCGCAATCTGCTGCTCGGTTTCGCCGACGTACTTGCTCATCAGGTCGGACGCGCGACGGATCATCAGCGGCAGATCGAGCGCGGCCGCAATATGCTCGGCCAGCGCCGTCTTTCCCGTGCCGGGCGGGCCATAGAAACACAGCGTGCCGCGCCGCCGCGCGCCCAGCGCCTGCACGATCTTGTCGACGGCGTAGCGCGATTCCAGATTGAGATTGTCGAGCCGGTAATGCGTGACGACCGGGCGCGCCTCGGCCTCGGGGCGCAGCCCCATCGCGCGATCAGCATGTTCGAGCTGGCGCAGGATCAGCGCTTCGAGCGGTTCGTCGACATCGGGTCGCGCCAGTTCCACGAACCGCGCGGCCGATTGCACCTGGGCCGGCGTCAGCGTCTTGCGCGCGGCCAGCGTGGCAATGAACGCATCGCTGACATCGAGGCTGCCCAGATGTTTGCGGATGATGTTCTCGCGCACCAGCGGCGGCGGGATCTTCAGCTCTAGGTGAAACTGGAAGCGGCGCAGATATGCCGGATCGATCTGCCGGATCGAATTCGATATCCAGATCACCGGCACGGGATTCTGCTCAAGCGTCTGGTTGACCCACGCCTTGCCGTTGACGGACCCGCGCGTGTCTTCCTGACCGAACAGGCTCATCAGCTCGCGCGCGCTGCCCGGAAACACGTCCTCGACCTCGTCGAACAGCAGCGCGGTGCGGGGGCGTCCGCGCAGGAACGCCTGGGACACCTGCAGCGAGCGATAGCGGTCCTTGCCCGACAGACTGTTGCCGTCGCGATCGAAGCAGTCGACCTCGTAAAGTTCGCACGCCGCTTCGCGCGCAAGCAATCGCGCAAACTCGGTCTTGCCCGTGCCTGGCGGCCCATAGATCAGTACGTTCACGCCCGGCGCATTCTGGCGCGTAGCGTTGCCAAGCAACGCGGTCAGATAGCGCACATCGGTTTCGACATGCGGATAGTCGGCGGTACCCAGCGTCGGCGGCGCGGCCGGCCGCGTGAACACCGCCATCATCTCGGCTTCGTTCGCGTAATTGCCCAGCAGTACGTGCAGCAGCCGATCGGACAGCCGCATCAGGTCGCCCAGATCGGTCACACTGTTTTCGGGCAGCGGTTGCTCGATCAGGTTCAGCGTCTCCAGCCGCGACCCGGGGCGCAGCGAGACCGCGATATCGGCCGGACTGGCGCCGGTGAGGCCCGACAGGATCTGGAATGCCTCCTGGCTGTGCGCGACCTTGCAGTCGACCATCACCGCGCGGAGGTCGCGCTTGTACTTGGCGAGCGCGGCGTAGAGCAGCAGCTTGCGCTCGTGGTCCGGCAGGTTGAGCACATGGCTCAGCATGTCGATATTGCGCACGAGCAGCACGCGCTCGCCGTCCAGCCGCGCGGCGATGGCGGCCGACGACGCGGCGAATACCGCGAACATGTCCTTGGCGTGATGCTTGACGTATTCGTCGAGGTAATAGAACAACGCGCTTTCGTCGAAGGCGCTGTTCCATTGACCGTGGCGCTCCAGAAAGTCCTCGGGCGACAGCCGCGAGGCGCCCTTCCACGCGGGCATATCGGCGCATCGCGCCGACAGGAATCGCTGCACGCGCAACACCACGCCGTAGGGCCAGACCATCTCCTGCGCGCTGACGGTCAGGACATCGTTGATATTGCTGCGCAAGTTGAAGCGCGGGCCCAGTGCGCAGACCACGCGCAAGGCAAACTGGGCGCACATCCAGTCGAGGGCCGACGTTCCCGGCGCGCCGGGCGACGCGCGAAGCAACGTGGTGCGGTCGTCCATCGTGCGGTCGTCTTCAGCAAAACGGGTGAAATCCATGACTGGCTCCCTTCGCACAGGACTTCGGACGTCCGGACCGCAGGGATCGCCCAACCTATGCCGTGTCTGCCGCAATGGGGTTTCTGTTTATCGTAGCGCGGTTTTCCGGCCGATGGGCGCCGGGCGCGCTTTTTGGCGCGGCCTAGGCCACGTTACGCCGGCCCGACGTAGCGGCCGCCATTGATGTTCCGCCCGAATGAAGCGGATGCAGAAGAATCGCCCGCATTGCACAATGCGCAACAAATAAGAATCATTATCGTTTATACTGCTCGCTGATACGCTGCCCAAGAGTAGCGCTCCCCTGGCAACCCCGTTTCACGGCTGTGTTTTTCTGGAGCGTTATCATCATGGAACTGCTATTGAGCCTGCTGGTCGGATGTGGCATCTCGCTGATCCTGTTCTACCGCAAGTGATTGCGCCATTTGGCGAGCATCTGTCGTTCCTCTCATGTTCGATCAACGATTTTTCAAGATCACCGTCGCGGTCCTGTTGTTTCATGCCGGATTGCTGTATCTGATCCAGTCCGGTCTGGCGCGCAAGATGACCGAGGCCGTCATCGCCCCGGAAATCATCGCCCGCATCATCCCGATGGAACCGCCTCAGCAGCAGAAGGCGCCGGAACCGCCCAAGCCGCAGAAGACACCCGAGCCGCCCAAGCAGGTCAAGGTGGTCACGCCGCGTCCGGCGCCGCCCAAGCCGCAACCGACGCCGGAACCGGTGGCATCGCTGCCGCCGTCGCCGACCGCGATCGAGGCGCCCCCCGCCCCGCCGGCCCAGCCGGCGCCCGCGGAACCGCCCGCCCCGCCGCCGGCCAATGCCGCGCCACGTGCCGTGGGCATCGACGAAATCGAATGCTCGCGCCCGCAGGCCGTATATCCGCGCCAGTCGCAGCGCATGGGCGAATCGGGCACGACGATTGTGAATCTGACCATCGACGACAAGGGCAAGGTCGTCAAGGCTGTGGTGAAGAAGTCCAGCGGGTCGAGCCGACTCGACGACGCCGCAGTCGAAGCCGTGAAGGGCATGCGTTGCAAACCCTTCATGCAGAACGGCCGCGCGATCGCGGTGACGCCGGATCAGCCCATCGTCTGGCAGTTGGCAAACTGATTTTTCCCGGATCTTTCCGACATATCTAAACACTGACCTTTTCAGGAACCACCATGCAGGACCTCGGACTCTCCCACCTCTGGTCGCAAGGCGATTTCGTCATGCGTGCGACCGCCATCATTCTGCTGATCATGTCGCTGTTGTCGTGGATTGTGATCCTCACCAAGGCGTGGGATCTGGTTCGCCTCAAGAAGATGGCGCATGGCGCAGAAAAGCGTTTCTGGCATTCGGACGACTTCGACCATGCGCTCGACACGCTCGGCTCCAGCGACGCGAACCCGTTCCGCGTGCTGGCCATCACCGGACGTGAAGCCGCCCAGCACCATCGCGCCAGCCAGCCGCAACTGCACGATGCGCTGGATATTTCCGACTGGCTCACCCGTTCGCTCAAGAGCGCGATCGATGAGGCCGTATCGCACATGCAATCGGGACTGGCCGTGCTGGCATCGGTCGGCTCGACCGCGCCGTTCGTCGGTCTGTTCGGCACCGTGTGGGGCATCTATCACGCGCTGATCGGTATTGGCGCGTCCGGCGTGCCGACCATCGACAAGGTGGCGGGTCCGGTTGGCGAGGCGCTGATCATGACCGCCTTCGGCCTGGCCGTTGCGATTCCCGCCGTGCTCGGCTACAACGCGCTGAGCCGCGGCAACAAGGGCGTGATCAGCAAGCTGAACCGCTTTGCCCATGACCTGCACGCATACTTTGTGACTGGCGCCCGCGTGCGTCCCACCAACGCCGCCGCCCGCGCGTCCGACGACGCGTCGGTACGCCTGGCCGTCAAGAACTAAGCGCTGATTTCTCGCGCCTGAAGGAAAGCATCATGGCATTCGGCACGCTCGACGGAGACGATGACGAGGTGATGAGCGAAATCAACATGACGCCGCTGGTCGACGTCATGCTGGTGCTGCTGATCATCTTCATCATCACGATTCCCGTCATCAATCACGCGGTCAAGATCGACCTGCCGCGTGCGACCAACCAACCCAACGACGCCAAGCCGCAAAGCATCAACGTTTCCGTCGATGCGCAGGGCAAGGTGTACTGGAACCAGGAAGAAGTCGATCAGGCCCAGCTGGAACAGCGAATTGCCGCAGCGGCCCAAGTGCAGCCTCAGCCGGAGTTGCACCTGCGCGCCGATCGCGATGTCCGTTACGAGCGCGTGGCCGAGGTGATGGCCGCCGCGCAGCACGGCGGCCTCGGCAAGATCGGTTTCATTACCGAGCCGAAGCACTGACCGGCTTCGACGCTGCCTCACCGGATATGGCGCCCTAGGGGCGCCATTTTTTTTGGCTTGCGCGCTACATTGACCTGTCGAAAAGACGTCAGGCGATCGACCGGGGATAGCTGCTGTAACGAGGCGTGAATTCGCTTGTAATGATAACGGTTCTCATTTATGATCTTTCTTATCGTGAACCGGCGCCTCGGTTTGCATTGAATCCGGCACACCGCGTGACAACGCGCTTTTACCGAACACTTCCAACGGAGAAGACCATGAGCACCTTGAGCCTGCCGCTGTCGCAACCGCGTGAAGTCACGCGCCGGCGCCTTTCCTTGCGCCGCGTGGAAGTTGCGCCGCAGGCCCAGCGGGAAGCGACCACTGCGTCGTCGGCCATCGAAAGCGTCAAGTCCGCTGTCGCCGGCCTCCCCGCGCGCCTCGAAGCCTTGATGCGCCAGTCTCCGGCACAAGGTGATGCCGCCCAGGCCGTGCCGCTCGACGCGATCATGCGAGGCGCCAACACGCTGCCGATCCTGCATAACGGCGAGATCTATACCTTGCGCGTGACGCGCTATGGAAAGCTGATTCTGACCAAGTAGCCGAGGGCGGGCGCCGATGTCTGGCGATCTGGCTTGGGTGGTCGCCTCCATCGAATTTCGGGCAACCAATGGTTAGCGTGGCGCGCCATGCGCGCGAGCCTGACGCCCTTGATGGCACAGCACCATAACAATTCGCCCCGCGGCGTTGCGCTCGCGGGGCGTTTGCATTTCAGCGCAGCAATCAGACGCCCAGCGCTGCGATGCCGGCGCGCGCGATCTGCGCGTCTTCGGTCGACTTCACACCGGACACACCCACGGCGCCAACTACCTGATTGTTGACGACGATGGGAACGCCGCCTTCAAGCATGCCGCTCAGCACCGGCGCCGTCATGAACGAGTAGCGACCGTTGTTGATCATTTCCTCGTAAATGCGCGATTCGCGGCGTCCCAGCGACGCCGTGCGGGCCTTCTCCGTGGCGATGTAAGCCGAGATCGGGGCCACGCCATCCAGGCGCAGCGAGCCAAGCGGATGACCACCGTCATCGACGACCACAATCGTGACGGCCCAGTTGTTTGCCAAAGCCTCAGCCTCGGCGGCGACCAGCACCTTCTTCACGTCATCAGCCGTCAGTACGGTTTTTTGCTGCATACCTCTCTCCATCGGTTCAGTCAGGGGTTGAGGCCGCAGTATATCGCGCCGGGCCTATATGAAATGCCGCCGCCACCCCACAGGGAAGGTGAAAGTCCTTCACCCGCCGCACGTCTTGACGGGCAAGCTGCTCGGGCGCCGACGTGTCGCGCCAAAAGAAAAAGCCCCGGATCGGGGCTTTCCTGGCGCGGTAACCGCGCTCGGGCACACTACAAGAGGAATCAGCGGTGCCAGTGGCCGTGACCATGTCCGCGGCCGTAGCCGTCATAACCCCGCCATCCGGGGCCGTAGTAGTAGCGCGGGCCTCCGCCGTAATAGCGCGGCGCACCGTAATACACCGGAGCCGGACGCACCACCACCGGGGGCGGACCGTAATAAACCGGGGCCGGAGCCACCACCACGGGCGGCGGCGCGTAATAGGCCGGCGGCGGCGCGTAGTACGCAGGACCTCCGACCACCACGCCCGGCACGCCAATCGCCACGTCGACGTTCACGCGGGCCATTGCGGCGCCCGAAGCCAGCGCGGCGGCCACACCGAATGCTGCGAACAACCAACGTTTCATGATCATGCCTCTTGGTGATGACTAGGAGAACGCCTCCTGATGATGGCTATTTTACGATTTCCTCGACTTTCAGGTGCAACGGCGCTATCGACATTGTTACCGGCGGTAACAGCCAGATCACTTTTACGTCGTATATCGTGCAGCTTGCTTCCTGCGACCGATGCCACGACAATACCGGGCTTGCCGTGCGGCCGTGGAGAAATTGGTAGACTCAGCAGACTTAAAATCTGCCGCCCTTCCGGGCTTACGGGTTCGATTCCCGTCGGCCGCACCATCTTCCTCGACCTTCCACCGCTATCCCGGCGTCGCCGCGGATATCACACCATCAGTGCGCAAAGTGCAGCGCCAAGCACCATCAGGAAGATAAAGAGCGTGGCGGCCAGCGCCAGCGGCTTACGCCCGGCGCGTAGCAATTCACCTAGACGGGTATGCAGCCCGATAGCCAGCATCGCGCAGGCCAGCATCCAGTTGTCTAGTGCAGTCAGGGCTGACTTCCATTCCACTGGAACGAGCGCCGCGGAATTCAATGCCATGACGGCAACGAAACCGACAGCAAACCACGGCACCGAGCGCAGCAGACCGCGCAGATTGCGCGTACCGCCGGCCTCCTGGGACCAGCTCGTGCGCGGCCACAGCGCCATGATCAGCAGCAGCGGGCCCAGCGCGAGCACGCGCACCATCTTTGCCACCACGGCTGCATCAGCCGTCGTATCGCTGATCATCTTGCCCGAAGCGATGACCTGAGCCACCTCGTGGAGCGTCGCGCCGGTGAAGATGCCGAAGGCGCGCTCACCGATCGCGAAATGCCAATGCTGCGTGGCCAACTCATAGATCCACGGATACAACAGCATGCCCAGCGTGCCGAACAGCACGACCGTGGCCACCGCCACCGCAGTCTGGCGGTCATCGGTGCGAACGACCGAGGACACCGCGATTGCCGCAGCTGCGCCACAGACGGCACTGCCGGCACTGACCAAGATGGCTTCGCGACGGCTAAGCCCGAAGAAGGACGAGCCGACCCATGTGCCGAACAGCAACGTCGCCACGAGCATGATCAGAGGCACCGCCACACCGCCGATGCCAAGTGCCGCGATCGCGCCGAAAGTGAGACGCAATCCATACAACGCGACACCCAAGCGCAAAAGATGATGACGCGCCACCTGCATGCCCGGCGCGAGCGGCGTCAGCCAGTGCTTCGGCATCGTATTGGCCGCAACCATCCCCGCGCACATGGCCAGCGTCAACGCTGACAACCCATATTGCGAAACCGCCGGATGATCCGCCAGCACCTGCGCGAGCCATGCAATGGCGCCAAGCGGGATGAGCGTCAGGATGCGCTTGCGCCACAAGGCCAGGGCGGACGAAGGAATGACCGCGGGGACGGACGAAGAGGCTGGGGTCGAGGACATGGCGCAACTGTTGTTCTGATTGATGCATGCAGCGTACCCTTGCGCCGCTAACCCGCTAAACGGGTAATATCGGTATATGTAATCAGTTATATCGATATGACATGGACCAACGCCCGCTCCGCCTGACCCTGCGCCAGCTCCAGGTGTTTGTCGCTGTGGCGCAGCATGGCAGCACTATCGCGGCGGGCAATGCGCTCGCGATGTCGCAATCGGCGGTCAGCGCATCGTTAGCAGAACTTGAGCGCGCTCTCAACGGCGCACTATTCGACCGCGTGGCAAGGCGGCTGGCCATCAACGAGGCCGGTCGGCAGTTCTTCCCCCGTGCTCTATCGCTGCTCGATCAGGCGCACGAACTGGAACGATTTGCGTCGGAGGGCGGCGTCCAGTTGCGCATCGCGGCAAGCAACACTATCGGGAGCTACATTCTTCCATCGCTGCTGGCGGGCTTCCGCCACGCGCAAGCCGGCCCCTGTGCGCTGGACCTCCGTATCGGAAACACGCGCGATGTGCTGCAAACGCTGATGAATTTCGAAGCAGATATCGGCCTGATCGAAGGCACCAGCCACGAGCGCGACCTCCGCAGCGTTCACTGGTGCGACGATGAAATGGTGGTGGTGGTCGGGCCGTCGCACACGCTGGCCACCACTGCGCCGGAGAGTGCCGAGTCGCTTCATGCGATGCTCAGGGAGGCGGACTGGATTGTGCGCGAACCAGGCTCGGGCACGCGGGAGATCATCGAAGCGCGACTGGTGCCTGCGCTCGGCGCGCTCCGCTTTGCGCTGGAATTGGGGAATGCCGAGGCCATCAAACGCGCGGTGATGAGCGGCTATGGCGTCAGTTGCCTGTCATTGCATGTGGTGGGCGATGAAATCGAACGTGGCAGGCTTGTCGCGATACGTCGCGGGCTCCCCCGCGTGATCCGTCCACTGCAGATCGTCGTCCATCAGGACAAATTTCCGACCCAGGGCCTGCTTGCCTTCACCGAATACCTGCGCCAAGCAGCACCCGTTGCACAAACCTAAGGGCCGCCTCCCGCTCAGGCCGGCTGCGGATCGCCTTGCTTATCGCCATCTCCACGCGCCATATGGCGATCGAGCAGATGGAACAATACCGGGTTGAGCAGGATCGACAGCAGCGCGCCGGCCAGAATCAGCGCCTGCCCGCGTTCCGGAAGGATGTTCAGGTAGACGCCGAGGCTGGCCAGGATGAACGAGAATTCGCCGATCTGTGCCAGGCTGACCGCGATGGTCATACCGGTACGATTGCTATGGCCGAACGCGCGCACGATACCGAGCGCTGCAACCGACTTGCCAACCAAGATGATCAGCAGCGTAGCCAGCACGCCCCAAGGGTCGTTGATCAGCACCATCGGGTCGAACAACATGCCGACCGACACAAAGAACAATACGGCAAACGCATCGCGCAACGGCAGCGATTCTTCCGCGGCGCGATGGCTGAACTCGGATTCGGCCAGCACCATGCCCGCAAAGAACGCCCCGAGCGCAAACGACACGCCAAACAGCGAATAGGCGCCAAACGCCACGCCCAGCGCAGTGGCAAGAACGCCGAGCCGAAACAGCTCCCGGCTGCCGGTCCATACGATGCGCTCCAGCATCCACGGGATAAAACGGCGACCGATCACCAGCATCACGACGACGAAAGCGGCAACCTTGCCCAACGTCGACAGGATTTCGACCAGCACGTCCATGCTCGAGGGCGATGCTGCCTGCGCGCCGTGCCCTTCGCCGCCGCCGAGCAGGCCGGCCATGGCCGGCAGCAGCACAAGGGTCAGCACCATCGCAAGATCTTCCACGATCAGCCATCCCACCGCGATGCGACCCTGCGGCGATTCGATAAGGTCGCGCTCCTGCAACGCGCGCAGCAGCACCACGGTGCTGGCCACCGAAAGCGCGAGGCCATACACAAGCCCCTGCCCCCACGACCAGTCGAAACCCCACGCCACCAGCATGCCAAGCGCCGTGGCGATGGCGATCTGGACGATCGCGCCTGGAATGGCGATCTTCTTCACCGCCATCAGGTCCTTGATCGAAAAATGTAGACCCACGCCAAACATCAGCAATATGACGCCAAGTTCCGCCAGTTCGGGCGCCAGCGCCTGGTCGGCCGTATAGCCGGGCGTGTGCGGCCCAACCACGATGCCGGCGCAAAGGTAGCCAATCAGCGGCGGCAGCTTGAATTTGTTGGCGATCGCTCCCAGGATGAACGCCAGCACGATACCGCCGACGATTGTGCTGATGAGCGGGGTGGCGTGATGCATGCGTCTGGGGATCCTTTCCGATTGTCTCGATTCAGTTGGTGGCCCCCGCAGAACCCACGCGCATCCGCGCGAAGCCGCACAGGGACACGGAGGGATACGGCGGAGAATTGGGTAATACGGGAAGAGCGACCGTGAACCGCGGACGTGAGGAGAATCGCTGTCATCCACGGCAAGGGAAGTGCATCGGAACACAACTACGCGTGACGGCTTGCACACGCCAGGCGCGCTCCAGATGCGTACGGCATGGCGTAATGTAACACGCGCACCACGTCGGTCGCGTTGAGAACATTCGCAAAATGCCCGGCGATCTTTGTCGCGAAGTTTGCCGCGGGTTCTGCCGAATCGCACGCAAAAAAGCAAAACGGCGCCACAAGGGCGCCGTTTGCTTGATGCTGGAGGCGGAGGTCGGAATCGAACCGGCGTACACGGCTTTGCAGGCCGCTGCATAACCACTCTGCCACCCCGCCAGGTGACTGATCCCGGATTGTATCCGCATTCATCAGGTATCGCGATGTCGATACCTGCGCGCAATGCAAACACAATCCCGAGAATGAAAAAGGGAAGCGACGCTTCCCTTTGGGATTGGAGCGGGAGACGAGTCTCGAACTCGCGACCTCAACCTTGGCAAGGTTGCGCTCTACCAACTGAGCTACTCCCGCGTACAACTTTTATTACCGTGGCAGTCTGACTGCCATTCCGCCGATCCAGCCGATACGCTGCCAGATCACCGGATGCTTGCGTCCTGGAGCGGG